>PVMK01162425.1_pt1 | contig 46072 bp, 44 predicted proteins | sample 1853481 | NCBI WGS metagenome assembly PVMK01 (sample SAMN08533507, study PRJNA380276) | Marine sediment metagenome, whole genome shotgun sequencing project.
GAGCGCGGTACAGCGAATAGACGGGCAAACGCTGGTGTTCGTCGCGACTGAGGAGCCGGGGGTGTTTCGTCCGGCGTTTGTGACGCTAGGAGCGCGTGCGCGCGGCAAAGTGGAAGTCCGTGACGGTGTGGTCGAAGGCGACCAGGTCGTCGTGTCCGGCGCCTTCACGCTGAAATCCGAGTTGCTCGGGGGCAAGCTCTCCGAAGGCGACCACCAGCACTGAGGGAAACCATGATCGAACGTCTCATCGATTTCTCCATTCGAAACCGGGCCCTCGTGGTCTTCGCCGTGTTGCTCATGGGAGCACTTGGCCTGCGAGCCGCCCAGCAACTGCCGATCGACGCCGTCCCGGACGTCACCAACGTCCAAGTGCAGGTCCTGACCACAGCCCCGGCGCTCGGGCCGCTGGAAGTGGAGAAGTTCATCACGTTCCCAATCGAAACGGTGATGAGCGGCCTCCCTCACCTCGAAGAGGTGCGAAGCCTCTCCAAGTTCGGTCTCTCGTCGGTCACGATCGTCTTCGAAGAGGGGACCGACATCTATTTCGCGAGGCAGCTCGTGGCGGAGCGCCTCGCCGCAGCGCGCCAGGCGGTTCCCGAGGGATACGGAAACCCGACCATGGGTCCCATTTCAACCGGCCTCGGTGAAATCTACCAATTCACCGTCCAAGGCGACCCGATGTGCCCCGTGGACGGTCCCGACACGGAGGACTGCTACACGCCGATGGAACTGCGGACCACCTTGGACTGGTATATCGCGTACCAACTCCGGTCCGTTCCTGGGGTAGTTGAGCTCAATACGTTTGGCGGACAGCTGAAGACGTACGAGGTCCAACTCGACCCCGCACGACTCACCGCCCTCGACATTCCACTAGGGGACGTGTTCAAGGCGATCGAGCGTAACAACGCCAACGCCGGCGGCGCCTACATCCAGCAATCCGGCGAGCAGCTGCTCATTCGAGGCGAAGGATTGATCGCCAATCTAGACGACATTCGGCGCATCGTGGTGGACAACCGCCACGAAGGGACGCCGATCACCATCGACGACCTTGGTTCGGTCGCGAACGCCCCGATGGTGCGTCAGGGCGCAGCAACCCGCGACGGCGAGGGGGAAACGGTCGTCGGTATCGTGATGATGCTCATGGGAGCGAACGCGCGTGAAGTCGCGCATGACGTGGAAGCCAAGTTGGAAGCGATTCGTCCGACGCTGCCCGAAGGAGTGACCCTCGAGGTCTTCTACGACCGCACCGACCTGATCGACCGGACGATCCGCACGGTCGCGACAAACCTCATCGAGGGCGGTGTATTGGTCGTGCTGGTGCTCCTCTTGCTGCTCGGCAACATTCGCGGCGGGCTGCTCGTGGCGTCGGTGATCCCGTTGTCGATGTTGGGTGCTTTCATCGCCATGCGAGCCGCGGGCCTTTCCGGGAACCTGATGAGCTTGGGCGCGATCGACTTTGGGCTCATCGTGGATGGATCCGTCGTCATCGTGGAAAACGTGGTGCGCGTCATGAGTGACCGGCGGCCAGACGGCCGCGCGACGAGATCCACTGTGCACGAAGCCGCGCTCGAAGTCGGCAGGCCTGTCGCCTTCGCCGTCGCAATCATCATTCTCGTCTACGTTCCCGTCCTCTCGCTGCGGGGTGTCGAGGGCAAGATGTTTCAGCCGATGGCGCTGACGGTGGTGTTTGCGTTGGCCGTTTCGCTCGTCCTGGCTCTGACGTGGGTGCCCGCGCTTTGTACGTTCGTCTTTCGGAAAGGGGTCGTGGAGCACGAAACCTGGCTGCTTCGGAGGATTCGGACCTGGTACGAACCGTTGCTCCAACGTTCGCTGGCTCGGCCGAAGCGGACGCTCGGGATCGCATCCGGGATCTTCGCTTTGTCCCTGGCCGCGGTACCATTCCTCGGCACCGAGTTCGTCCCCACTCTCGAAGAAGGCGCGATCGCGATGCACGCGATTCGGCTTCCCTCGGTCTCCCTCGAGGAGTCGGTCAAAGCCGTCACCCGAGTCGAACGCGTACTCCTCGACCGGTTTCCCAACGAGATCGAGACCGTCGTGTCGAAAACCGGGCGACCTGAAGTCGCCACGGACCCAATGGGCGTCGAGCTTACCGACGTCATCATCATGCTCAAGCCCAACTCGGAATGGACGATGGACTCGAAGGAAGAGTTGATCGAAGCGATCCAACGCACGCTGCACGATGAAGTTCCTGGTCAGCGATTCTCGTTCTCTCAACCCATTGAGATGCGGATGAACGAGCTCATCAGCGGTGTGCGGTCGGACGTGGCGGTCAGCATCTACGGCGAGGACCTCCAAGCGCTCAAGAAGGCCGGAGACGACCTCGTGAGTATCCTCAGCGCGGTGCCGGGGGCAGCGGATGTCAAAGCCGAGCAGTCCGCGGGGCTCCCGGTGCTACGAATTCAGGTCGACCGCGACCGGATCGCCCGATACGGCATCGATGCAAGCGACGTCCTAGACGCGGTCTCCGCGATGGGAGGGCGCGGAGTTGGAGAGGTCTTCGAAGGTCAGCGCCGGTTCGCGCTACAAGTCCGGTACCGTGAGGACGCGCGTTCGAGCATCGACGCAATTCGGCAGATCCCGATCGCCGCCCCCACTGGAGCACTGATTCCGCTTGGACAGCTTGCCACCTTGACCGTCGAGGAAGGCCCAGCCCAGATTAGCCGTGACCGCATTCAGCGGCGGCTCACCGTCGAAGCAAACGTCCGTGGTCGCGACCTCGGGGGCTTCGTCTCTGAAGCGCAAACTCAGATCGAGGAAGCCGGCGTGCTGCCTCCAGGATACTTTCTCGAATGGGGCGGCCAGTTCAAGAATCTTCAAGAAGCAACGGAACGCCTCATCGTCGCCGTCCCTATCGCCCTACTCTTGATCTTCTTCCTGCTGTACATGGCCTACGGTTCGGCCATGCCGGCGCTGATTGTCTACCTCAACGTACCGTTCGCGGCGACAGGCGGCATTCTCGCACTCCTGTCACGCGGCATGCCCTTTTCCATCTCGGCGGGCGTCGGGTTCATCGCGCTGTTTGGCATCGCCGTACTGAATGGCGTCGTCTTGATCTCATACATCCTGCAGCTTCAAGATGATGGCGCAGCACTCGATGACGCCGTGAAGAACGGGGCGCTCACACGGCTGAGGCCTGTACTCATGACCGCAGCGGTCGCTGCGTTCGGTTTCGTGCCGATGGCCGTTGCAACCAGCGCCGGCGCTGAAGTGCAGCGGCCGCTGGCCACGGTGGTCATCGGAGGACTTGTCACGTCCACCTTGCTCACCCTGTTTGTACTGCCAGCGGTGTACACCTGGTTGGGCAAGAGGGACGCCTAGCACCGTTCGGCAGCATCGAACCGGCCCTTCATCTTGCCCATCCAGATGCTCATCAGCGCCGCCTTGGGCAGTCCGAGCGATCGCAGCTCGTCCGCAATGGGATGCGCGCCAAGCTCGATCTCGGCGCCCCGCAGACGAATGCCCAGGTCCTCGGCGCTGGACGCGAACGGGGTCACGTGGAGAGCGCCGTCGATGTAACTGTATGTTGAAAGCGTCTGCTCTGGGAAATCGCGGTTGCCGCCAGTGGGCAAGGTGAGTTTCAGCACGTTCTGTCCGTCTTTGTTCCAGACGCACCGGGCGCGTTCCCCGCTGGTGTCGAAATCGACCTCGTCGACTGTCTTGGGGAAACCCCAAATGGTCTGCCCTGCTTCGCACGTAAACGACTGGTTCACCGGAAGATGAATGATGTGTGTGGGAAGAAGCCCCCGCATCATGTCGACCGCCGCTCCAAAGTAAGGGACACCTTTGCGGTCGCCACGCTTGCGGACGAAGAACGCGATAGACACTTCGTTGTAGTCCCCGAGGTCGTTGTCGCGATAGTCGATGCACGCGATGCTGAGCAACCCGCGACCGGGAAGGACCTCGGCGACCTCGAGCTCCGGACCAGGAAGAAGCGCTTGAGCGGCGCGCGCGCTCACCAGCCACGTGGCCGTGGCAGAGCAAGCATCCCGAACGACGCAGGGCATGTTCACGGTGCGCCCTTGGATCAGATAGTCACCCGGGCGAGGCTCATGCAGCTCAGCTTCCATCGAGGCGCAGTATATGGAAGGATCCCGTCGCTCGCCAAGGGAAAGCCACATTTGATGACTGCGAAGAAGCCCCGCCTCTCGTTTCTGGACCGCTACCTCACGCTTTGGATCTTCGTCGCGATGGGGCTCGGCATCGCACTCGGCTACCTGGTGCCAGGCTTTGCTGGGGCCCTCGACGCCATGAGCATCGGCACCACGTCGATCCCAATCGCGATCGGCCTGATCCTAATGATGTACCCGCCGCTGGCGAAGGTGCGCTACGAGGAGATGGGCAGAGTCTTCGAGAACAAGAAGGTGCTCGCACTCTCGCTCATCCAGAACTGGGTCATCGGGCCGGTGCTCATGTTCGTGCTCGCCGTGACGTTCTTGCCGGACAAGCCCCAATACATGGTTGGGCTGATCCTGATCGGACTGGCACGCTGCATCGCGATGGTCATCGTTTGGAACGACCTCGCTCGCGGCGATCGTGAGTACGCTGCCGGCCTCGTCGCCTTCAACTCGATCTTCCAGATCCTGTTCTTCTCAGTGTACGCGTGGTTCTTCATCACCTGGTTGCCGACGACGCTCGGTCTCGAAGGCGCCGTTGTCGACATCACGATCGGTGAAATCGCTAAGAGCGTGGCGATCTACCTAGGCATCCCATTTGCTGCAGGGTTCGTCACCCGCACGACTTTGATCAGATCAAAGGGGCGCGAGTGGTACGACGAGTCCTTCGCTCCCCGTATTGGTCCGATCACGCTGGTCGCTCTCTTGTTCACGATCGTCGTGATGTTCTCACTCAAGGGCGACATGATCGTCCAGCTCCCGTTCGACGTCGTCCGAATTGCGGTCCCGCTCCTCATCTACTTCGTACTCATGTTCTTCGTCTCGTTCTGGCTTTCGAAGCTCGCCGGGGCCAACTACGAAGAAGCCACGACGCTGTCGTTCACCGCGGCCTCGAACAACTTCGAGCTCGCGATTGCCGTAGCGGTCGCGACCTTTGGAATCCACCACGGGGCTGCCTTTGCAACGGTGATCGGACCGCTCGTCGAGGTGCCGGTCTTGATCGGCCTCGTCCACGTGGCTCTATGGTTCCGCGGCAAGTACTTCGCCAGATCGCCCATCGTGGTCCACTAGACCACGCAAGAAAACCGATACAGCATCTCGTCGATGTCCAATGAACCACGCCAAACGATTTGAAGCGACGCTGATGCCTGACCGAGACTGGTGGCAGGCACTTTGGCCTGACCCCAAGCGAGTCCTCGAAGACATTGGGATCGTCGCCGGAATGCGCGTCGTCGATCTATGCAGTGGCGACGGCTACTTCACCGCCCCGATGGGACGGTTGGTCGCCAATGGAACGGTGTTCGCCCTCGAGCTTTCCACAGACATGATGGCCGCGGCACGCACCGAACTGGAAAAGGCGGGTGTGGACAACGTCACGTTCATCCAAAATGACGCGATGAAGCTGGCCGAGCTGATCCCGGAGCCTGTGGATCTGGTGTTGATCGCCAATACGTTCCACGGCGCGCCAGACCACACCGGCCTTGCACGCGCAGTTCGGACGACGCTCCGGGACGACGGTGCCTTCGTCGTCATCAACTGGTGGCCAAGGCCACGCGAAGAGACAACCGTCCTCGGTAAGCCGCGGGGCCCGCGTTCGGAGCTGCGCTTTTCGCCAGAGCAGGTCGCCGCTTGGGTCGCACCGGCGGGGTTTCGGCTTCGCGAGGTGAAGGAGGTGGGCCCCTATCACTACGGCGCCGTCTTCGATGTGGCCGTCGGGCCACCATGAAGGCGTGATGGGAGCCCATTCCCACATGGGCGACGGGTGGCAGCACGAAAACGACACCTACGGCATGGCCTGCCCGTTTGAGCTCGGCGTGCATCCGTTGCTTCCGTACCCTCATACAGGCTTCGATGCGACGCTTTTGTGGCATTCCCTTGAAACGAGGCTGACCTCGATGTTCGATCAGAGCGTATTGCCGTAGAGGGCCCATCGCGGATATCGTCGTTCCTCCCAACCCAGGAGGCGCCATGTATCTCGTCACTGGAGCCAGCGGCTTCATCGGAAAGCATCTGCTCGACTCGCTCGTGCGTCGCGGGCAACCGATCCACTGTTTGGTCCGGCCTTCCTCAGCAGACCGTTTCCGGGACCTCATCGACGAGCGCTGGCCCTCGGCGCGCTCGCAGATTGTCGTACTGCCAGGCGACGTGGGGTCCCCGCACTGCGGCCTATCGGCGGAGACGATCGACGAGCTTGGCGACAAGGTAACGCATGTGTTCCATCTCGCAGCGCTCTACGACATGACAGCGGGCATGGAGGAGAGCCAGAAAGCCAACGTCGAAGGTACGCGCAACGCGTGTCGGCTCGCCGAGGCGCTTGGAGCAACCCTGCACTACGCGAGCTCGACGGCGGTGGCCGGAGACTACAAGGGCTTCTTCCGCGAGGACATGTTCGACGAGGGGCAGAAGCACAAGAGCGCCTACTTCCGGACGAAGTTTCTCGCTGAAAAAGTGGTGCGCGAGGAATGCCAGACTCCCTATCGCATCTACCGCCCCGGCGCCGTCGTCGGATCCTCGGTCGACGGCGAGGCCGACAAGATCGACGGCATCTACTATGCGTTCAAATTGATCCAACGGATGCGCCGGGCGCTTCCCAGCTGGATCCCCATGATCGGCTTCGAAGGGTCGGAGCTACACGTGGTGCCGGTCGACTACGTCGCGCAGGCCATGGACGCGATCGCACACGTCGAAAATCTCAACAGCAATACCTTCCACCTCACGGACCCAAAACCGAAGAGCTTCGGAGACGCGCTCAACCTTCTCTGCGAAGCTGCGCACGCGCCTCGCTTCGACATGCGCATCGATCCGCGGGTCCTCAAGCTGGTGCCACCCGGGGTCACGGCCCTCCTGGGCGCAATGCCGGCAGTGAAGACGGCACGTCGCGAGGTACTGGCAGACATCGGCATCCCCGAATCCGTCCTGCCGTACGTCAACTGGCGATCCTCGTTCGACACGCGTGAGACCGAAGCGGCGCTCGCTAGGACCGGCATCGAGTGCCCTCCCCTCGAGGAATACGCCTGGAAGATCTGGGACTATTGGGAGCGCCACATGGACCCCGACCTGTTCCAAGACCGCACGCTGCGCGGACGAATCGGAGGCAAGATTGCCATGGTGACCGGAGCTTCGAGCGGGATCGGCGAAGCTTTGGCCATCCGACTGGCCGAGGCGGGCGCCAAGGTGCTGCTGGTAGCGCGGTCTCGGGAGAAGCTCGAAGAAGTCCAGCAGGCGATCGACCGCTGCGGCGGTGAATCTGTCATCCACACCTGCGACCTATCGGATCCAGAGGATGCGGACCGCCTCGTGCGCGAGGTGCTCGACGAGCACGGACGCGTCGACCTGCTGGTGAACAATGCGGGGCGATCCATCCGTCGAGGTGTTTCACACTCTTACGACCGCTATCACGACTTCGAACGCACGATGTCGCTCAACTACTTTGGATCACTCAAGTTGATCTTGGGTCTCCTGCCCAGCATGCGGGAGCGCAAAGACGGCCAAATCGTCAACATCTCCAGCATCGGCGTGCAGACCAACGCACCGAGGTTCAGCGCGTACGTGGCCAGCAAGGCAGCGCTCGACGCATTCAGCCGATCGATTGCCAGCGAGGTCGTCGCGGACGGCGTGTGCATCACGACGATCTACATGCCGCTGGTGCGCACGCCCATGATCGCGCCAACGAAGTTCTATGAAGCGATTCCGACTCGATCGCCCGACGAAGCCGTCGACATGATCGTCGACGGGATCGTCAACCGCAAAAAGCGCGTCGCGACCCGCCTCGGCCTCTTCGGCGAGGTGAGCTACGCAATCGCGCCCAAGCTCATCGACCGCGTCCTCAACACCGGATTCCGCCTGTTCCCCGACTCCCCGCGCAAGGGAAAGGATGGCGAGCAGAAACCGCCCGGACCCGAGGCAGTGGCCTTCGCGCACATCATGCGGGGAATTCACTGGTAGGCAGACCGAGGTTGAGTTGCGAAAACCCGCAGACGGTTGGGTTGAGCGTCAAGCCGACGAAGGCCACCATGTTCCCGTCGTCATCGAGCTGTGCAAATTGCGCCCGAGCTACTTCGATCACTGGCGCTGGAACCCACTGACATTCCATAATGGAAGCCACTTGACCTCCATTATTGAGGTCATCATAGACAAGCCCGATGAACGGCGACTCAACGCCATCCGCGATCACCGCCTGCCCCGAGTGTGGAGCTACAGGCCGCAAGGTCGGGCTCATCACGCCCCAGGCGTTGCTGACCGAAGATGCGCGGGCACGACTCGGCGATGCGAAGCGTTATCGGTTCTGCAAGACCGCAACCTGCGATGTCGCGTACTTCGGGGAACGCGAGCAAGTGACGTTCCACCGCGCGGACGTGCGCGTCCCTATCTTCCAGAAGTCCACCGAGCCTTCGCGCCTAGTTTGCTACTGCTTCGAGCACCAAGTGAGCGATATCGAAGACGAGGTTCGGCGCACGGGCGCGTCCTCTATCCCCGATGCGATCGGACAAAAGTGCAAGGCCGGCCTCGACCGCTGCGAGGAGATGAACCCGCAAGGCTCGTGCTGCCTTGGGAATGTTCGGCAGGTGATGAAGCAAGCTCAATCTTCTGACCCTGGCCATGAACGGCGGGCTTAGCGCCAATCAAATCAAAGCCGCGATCTTCGCCTATCCGAGCTACGCCTCCGATCTCGGCTCCATGGTGTGAAGGCGCGCAGCGCCGGCCTTCGAGTTCGCGCGCACCGATCATGGCTCTCTCGACAATGGGGCGCGCAAATCATCTCGCAGGAGGCGCCCCCATAGCTCGTCGTACGGATGCACGAGCTCCGCGCGTGCATTCTCTCGGTAGACCGGACGGCCTTGATTCGCCCAGGCGAAAATGCCTCCCTCGAGGTTGTACACTGTGCGGACGCCGGCCCGCTGAATCTGCTCGACGATGGCGGCGCTCCGATATCCGACCGAGCAATAGACGACGACCGTCGCTTCTGGTGCAATGTGGAGCGACTCGATTTTCGGATCGTCCGGGTCCACGCGATGCGCGCCTCGGATATGACTGACCTCGAACTCGGCTTCTGTCCGCACGTCGAGAAGCATCGGTTGTTTCTCAGGCACACGTTTCACCCATCCGGAAAGGGTTTCGCTGTCCACCCATTGCACGTGTGGAAATCGTGCCGCGATCGCCGGCTTCAGTGAGGCGGGGCTCTGACAGCCCAACCGTAGCGCTATCAACAGCCCGAAGATGACGGCCGGAATCCACATCCATGGACTAATCTTCATCGTACGGTTGAGTGCCATATTCCCCCGAAACGAACACACTGTAGAGCGCGTCGAATCTCCCCTCGTGGTATGGCGCCAAGCTCGATCCGCGATACCATCCCGTGCCATGGCACACGCGGAGCTTTTCGGAAACCAGGCGGCGGAGTGATGAGTTTACGCGATTGGATCAAGCCCAGGTTTCAGGACTTCGCCATGAGGTTCATGGATGACCTCCGACCGGAAACTGTGAACGAGGCTTCTGGCGACGTACTCGAGATCGGGTTCGGCACAGGCCGAAACCTCAGGCACTACGGGGACGATGTGGAGTCGGTCCACGGCATCGACCCCCTCGCAACTCAAGGGGTTCGCAAAGTAGAAGAGCGGATAGAGCAAGCGGGCTTTCCCGTACAGCGCGCTGCGCTCTCCGCAGACGATCGTCTCCCGTTCGATGCGGGGCGTTTCGATTGCGTCGTCACGACGTGGACGCTCTGCTCCATTCCGGACGTGCAGGCCGCCCTTTCCGAGATGCGTCGCGTGCTCAAACCGGGCGGCCGCTACCTCTTCATCGAGCACGGCCGAAGCCGCCAACAAACCATCGTCCAATGGCAAGATCGCCTCAACCCTCTGTGGAACCGCTTGACCGACGGTTGCCACATCAACCGACCGATCGACCACTTGGTAGAACGGGGCGGCTTCGAGTTGGCGTCACTCCACGAGTTTCGCGGCAAGGGGCCCGCGTTGATCTCGAGCCTGTATCGTGGGATCGCGGTGCGAGACTGATCGGCTAATGTGGGGCGGCGAGCCCGCATCATGCCGCGTAACGTCATAGCACTGGGATGTGGCCGAGGAGCTCGCGGACGAGCCAATTCGATTCGTCAAGATCGACACCGCAAATCACGCGGCGAAGGAGTCTTCTCCAGGTTGTTCGACCGGAGCTAGCGGCGAAGTAGGCTGCATGGTTTTCGCCCCATCAGAAGTTCACTCGGACGCTCAGCCGTGCGATGAAGTCCTGCCCGAGGCCCTGGCCATTGGTTTTCGTGAGCACGGGTATCTGTACGGCGGCCTCGAGCACAGTGCGCAAGGTGACCCACTGCAACCCGGGTGCCAGATACCAATTCAAGCTTCCTGAATTCGGGTTTTCTACGCCGCCGATTTCGTCGCGACCTTGCCACACGACATTGCTTTCCAGTACGGCGAAGAGCCAGCTCGGAACACCCGGTCCAACTTCGCCCCAGGGGACTGCGCGATATTGAAACGACGCGTCACCGCGCGCCTCGTCTCCGGCATTGAAGTCATTGGCCCGGGTGCGAACCACGTAGCTCCCCGAAAGGTCGAATTCCCAGCGTAGTTTCTGCCAGGTGAAGATGAGGCCGCCAAACGGATCCCAGGATCCAGAACCGAGCTGGAGCGCCGGCGGAAGCTGCCCGAGATCATCCGCGATGCCGGTCGCACCGGTGGGCATTTTGAGACCCGCGAAGGGGGCTAGGCGAATCGTTTCCCCGGGGCGATCGATTTGCAGGGCCGTCACACGAACGAAAGTGGACAGGTCCCCAAACCCGGTCGCCGAACGCCTCACGCGCTCCCCGCTCGGCGTCGTGACATCCAGACGCTTGTACAGAAACGGCAAGATGCCGAACACGGCCACGCGCGGATGCGCGCCGTAGACGAGGACTGTAGGCACCGCGATGACGTTGAGGTTGCGATTCATTGGGCTTGGATCATCGGTGGCCCGCAGCCAGATCACTTGCTCCCGGAGGATCAGCTCGTTTGCGTGCACCGGCAACGCGGTGTTGAACGTGATCGGGCCTGCAGCGGCCCTGCTCGTCCATAGGAGGACCCCTGCCAACACCAGCGCCGCCGTCCACCGTCCCAACAACTCGTGGCCTCGCATGTCAGGTTCCCTACTGTGGCTTGGCTTCGGCGACCGTCAATTGCCACGTGTCGTCGACGCGACGGATCAATCCCGTCACAACCACGTCGCGGTGTTCCTTTTTTACCAGTCCCTGAAGGTCGCCGAACGCTTCTCCTCCGCGGAGCACCAGCGTCTGCTCCCCGCCCACATCGAGCCGCAGCTGATCTCCCTCGCCCTCTACGGTGCCACTTGCGGTCACTGTGATGTCCCGCGCAGTAAACCCGGCGTCACGAACCGCGTTCTTGACTGGCCCCGGAAAGAGCACGTCGTCGCCTACATCAAAGGAAGCCCGGCCCGCGTTGAGCTCGATCTGGACGTTCTTCGCTCCAGGCAGTTTCTTGAGCTTCTTTTCCAGGCCGTACGCACAGAACGGGCAGGCCAGTCCATCGACTTGAACCTCGTAGTGGTCGATGGCGGCAAGAGCCGGCTCGGCTACCCCGAGGATCCCAGACGCTAGAACGGCCGCCGTGATCATTGTAAGGACGCGCCTTGTCGGTCTCATCGTGAAGCCGAGCTCCTTGGCGCGGCGAATAAACCGGATGGTCTCGACGCCAACGCCGGCTTGCTTGGCGACCTGTCCAATGGTCAGAGGTTGCATGTCCATCTCCATGCGCACCGAGGCAAGATAAACCCCGTACCATACTACGGAGTCCAGAGGCCGCCGTTAGCACCCCCATTCTGGGGACTCGAAAGCCAAGCGCGCGCGGCTGTGACACGATCGGTAACGCCGACGAAAGACGTTTCGTCCACCCAGTTTTCAAGGCGAAATTATGCGCAAAACTTTCGCGTGCGCGTCGCAACGGCAGTGGTTACGGGATTGCCAATAGGAGGCGATCATGAACGGCTTATCGATGCGAACACTTGGTCTGACAGTCATCGCTTGCGTCTTCGCGGCATCGGCTGCTTGCGGGGACGGAACGCACGGCGCGGGGGCCGAAGAGGTGGCTCTCGTTAGCGTAACACCGCGCGGCGGCAGCATGACCGTGGATCCCAACACTCGAGTCGAGATCGAGTTCGACAGCCGCATGGCCGATGGGGTCGAGGAGCTCTGCTCACTGCATCTTGGAGGGCTCGACGGCGAGGAAGTGCCCGGAGCATGGGAATGGTCGCAGGACCACCATGTGCTGACCTTCACGCCGCATGACCCACTGCAACACGACAGCGAGCACACCCTGCATGTTGGCGGCGGAATCACCGATGTGGATGGTCACCACATGGATTTCGACCAACACGGCTTCGACATGGGCGGCCATTGGGTCGATGAAGACATGTTTGGCAGCGGCATGATGGGTCCCGGCATGATGGGCGGGCATTCGCACATGGGTGACGGGTGGCAGCACGACAACGGCACCTACGGCATGGAGTTCCCCTTCTGGACCGCTCCGTAGCTGCGTCTTGCTGCGAGTTCGGCCTTGACCCCGTAGTAGGGTACGGACTCTATACTCCTTGTACGCAAGGAGACCGATATGGAAACCCTAACTATCGGAGAGGTGGCGAGGCGCGCCGGGGTCGGGGTCGAGACCCTTCGATTCTATGAGCGTGAAGGGCTGATCGCCGAGCCAAGGCGGAGACCTTCAGGGTATCGTCAGTATCCAGCGGAGGCGGTGCGGCGGGTGCGCTTCATTTAGCTGCTTCCCCTAACGGTCGTCTTTCTCGCCGTTGCGGTCGGAGCTCTGGCATTCCGGGCGCAGCGACGACGTGGATTCCGGCCGTTCGTACTCGGCCTGATCGCCACCTCTACCGTGCTCGTCGGAAAGTTCGCACTCGACAGCGATGCGGCAATGTACGGAGGCCTCGCGGCTCTCGTCGGCGCGTCCCTTTGGAACGCGTGGCCCAAGCAAAAGGAGACACCATGGAAACGAAAAGAACAGTCGAAGTGTTCAGCGCCGGATGCGCGGTCTGTCACGAGATGATCGATCTCGTGAACCGCGCCGCATGTCCGTCGTGCGAGGTGAGCATCCTCGACATGCAGGATGCTGCTGTTGCACATCGCGCCAGCAAGCTCGGCATCCGCACGATCCCCGCGGTCGTCATCGATGGAACGCTCGCAGGCTGCTGCACTGGTGGCGGCCCCAACGAGGCAACCCTTCGGGCCGAGGGATTGGGACAACCGAGACACTAGATGCTATGAACACAAGATATGATCCAACAGCCTAGTCTACGAACGTTCTTGCTTGCACTCGTCGGTGGGACGGTCGCTTTGGTCGGTCTGAGCGCCACCATGGCCGGCGCAGAGTCGGGAGGCCCCGCGACCGGCACGCAGCGCTTCGACCAGCAGATGGAGCCAATTCTCGAGAGCTACCTACAAATAGGAAACGCGCTGTCCTCCAACTCCATCGACGGGGTGCGCGAACGCGCGGATGCCATCGCCAAGCACGCCGGGACGCTCGATTCAGCTAGCGTCTCCGGGGAGCATGCAGCGAAGTACAAGGACGTTCCCACGAATCTCAAGAAGACGGCGCAGGCGCTTGGCGAAGTGAAGACGCTCGGCGACGCAAGGGAGTCGTTCAAGAAACTCTCCCAGCCGATGGCGCTGTGGGTCACGATGTCCAAGCCCAAGAACATCAACGTCTTCTATTGTTCGATGGCAAAGGGGAGTTGGGTGCAAAAGCACGGAAAAGCGCGCAACCCGTACTACGGGCCGAAGATGCTCGTCTGCGGGGAGGTCGTGGGCGGCGACAGCTACGATAGTCGCAAACACTAGCCGGGCGGCGCGAATCAGATCTCAAGCTGACGCAGACGCAACGAATTCACAATTACCGACACCGAGCTGAAGCTCATGGCCGCCGCCGCGATGACGGGACTCAGGAGCAAGCCAAAGACCGGGTAGAGAACCCCCGCCGCCACTGGCACGCCCAGACTGTTGTAGACGAAGGCGAAGAACAGGTTCTGCTTGATGTTGGCCATGGTCGCCCGACTGAGCTTGCGGGCGCGCACGATCCCCCGAAGGTCGCCTTTGACCAGAGTCACGCCGGCGCTTTCCATCGCGACATCGGTACCGGTGCCCATTGCGATACCGACGTGAGCCTGCGCGAGCGCAGGCGCGTCATTGATCCCGTCGCCCGCCATGGCCACCACGCTGCCCCCTTCCTGCAGGCGCTTGATGGCCGCTGCCTTCTCGTCGGGTAGCACCTCAGCGATGACATCGTCGATCGACAGCTTCGCAGCGACCGCATCGGCCGTCGTGCGATTGTCGCCGGTCAGCATCACGACACGCAGCCCCTCCGCGTGCAGGGCGTCGATGGCATCCGGCGTGTTGTCTTTGATGGGATCCGCAACGCCAAGAATCCCGACGACCGCTCCTTCGACCACGACGAACATGACGGTCTGTCCTTCGCCGCGAAGGTCGTCCGCCCTGTCGGCGAAGGCGCCGACGGATGCACTCAACCCCTCGATCAACTTGCGATTGCCGAGCGCTACGGCACGGCCCCCGACGCGACCGACCACCCCCTGACCCGTAATGGACTCGAAGGAACCAGCGGGCGAGATCGACACGCCTCGCTCTACGGCGCCCGCCACGATGGCTTCGGCCAACGGGTGTTCGCTCCCTCGCTCCAAACTCGCCGCGGCGCTGAGTAGCTCAGTTGGATCGAAGCTAGGGTCCGTCTCTACGGTCACGAGCGCCGGTCTCCCCGCCGTGAGCGTTCCCGTCTTGTCGATTACGACCGTATCCACTTTGCGCATCACTTCAATGGCTTCGGCATCCTTGAACAAGACTCCGACACTCGCACCCTTCCCCGTCGCGACCATGATTGACATCGGCGTCGCGAGGCCCAACGCACAAGGACACGCGATGATGAGAACCGCGACCGCGTTGATGAGCGCGTGCGCCATCCGTGGCTCGGGACCGACCAGGCTCCACACGACGAAGGTCACGATGGCAACGCCGATCACGATGGGGACGAAGTAGCCGGACACCACATCTGCCAGCTTCTGGATCGGGGCGCGGCTCCGCTGCGCTTCCGCCACCATCGCGACAATCCGGGACAGAAGCGTCTCCGATCCGACTTTCTCTGCGCGCATGACGAACGTGCCCGTGCCATTGATCGTGGCGCCTATGACCTGATCTCCATCGTGCTTCTCGACTGGGATCGGCTCGCCAGTCACCATCGACTCGTCGACGGAGCTCGCACCTTCGAGCACGACTCCGTCCACTGGCACTTTCTCGCCAGGGCGAACGCGCAATCGGTCCCCCTCGTGAACATGCCCGAGAGGAACGTCTTCATCAGTGCCGTCGTCCCGAATGCGCCGCGCGGTCTTGGCCGCGAGCCCGAGAAGCTTCTTGATCGCCGCGCCCGTCTGACCGCGCGCACGAAGCTCCAGGACTTGGCCCAACAGGATCAGCGTGACGATCATGGCAGCCGCCTCGAAGTACACGGCCACCTCTCCGCCCCTCCCGCGGAAGGATTCGGGGAAAACACGAGGAGCGAGGGCCGCGATGACGCTGTACCCGTACGCAACGCTCACGCCCAACCCGATCAACGTCCACATGTTGAGGCTTCTGTTCCTGAGCGACTGCACGAAACGGATGTAGAAAGGCCACGCGGACCAAAGACAAACCGGCGTCGCGAGCCCAAGCTCCAACAGAGTGCGCGCTCTTGGCGAAAGCATCCGGGAGATCGGCTCGCCGGGAAGAAGGTCGCCCATCGCGACGACCACCAGCGGGAGGGTGAACGCGGCCGCCAGCCAGAAGCGGTGGGTCATATCCGCGAGCTCGGGGTTCGCGCCGGCCTCATCCGCCGGGACGCCGCGCGGCTCCAGGGCCATCCCGCAAATTGGGCAGCTTCCAGCCTCGGCTCGCATGACCTCCGGGTGCATCGGGCAGGTCCACGCCATGGCCGGAAAATACATGCTATGGTTGCGTTAGTCATGCGTAGACGCTTCTTCGCGCTAATGCTCTCGATTCCGCTCGTCGCCTCCGGCGCGGCCGGCGTGGCGCTCCACGTCTGCGACGCGATGGGTGGCGTGCTCGTCGGAGATTGCGGCTGCGACACGCAGCCTCGTCATGGAACGCAGGGAAGCCATGCTGGCCATGCCGGGCACGCCGCTAAAGACGCACCCGTTCAACTTCGGACGCAGCCCTGCTGCACGGTGAAGCTTTCGAGCGCGAGCCAGTTGGTCGCGACCCAAGAGGTCTCTTCGCAACAGGTCGACGAGGCCGCAGTCGCAGTGGTCGCTTCCGCTAGCGCCAGCATCGCGTCGTCGCGCGAGCTTTGCGATCCCGGGCTCGTCCGAGAGCGCGCGCCGCCGAATGTGCACGGCCCGCCATTGTTCATCCGCCACTGTTCCTTCCTGAATTGAGTTCCAGCGTAGCGCCGGACTGAGCGCCGACTTGCACGCGCCGATCGAGGCGCCGCACGGCTCCGCGTCCGGTCTCTGCCCCGCCCTTGGGGTCGGTGGACCGCGCCACCTACGCACCGCGCAACTCAATCAAAGGAGGAATCGATGAAGAGGAATATCCCGGAGGGGATGACGAAAAAACGGAAGCGCAACGCCGTGCTTCTCACAGTGATGCTCGCAGTGGCACAGCCTGGGCTGACCGGCTGCCGCGGCACGTACGAGTCGGCCACGAGGGACGATCTGGCGACCGCCGCCTCGATCGTCGCTCAAGATGAGGCACCGCTGCCTTCAGAGCCGACGCTCGATGGCAGCTTGAGCAGCTACGTTGCGTTTGCGCTCGCGCGAAGCCCCGAGTTGCGCGCTTCGTTCGAGAGGTGGCGAGCCGCTACGATGAGAATCTCTCGCGCACGCCGGATACCCGAGCCCGTCATCAAGTACAGCTACTTCGTTCGGAGCATCGAAACGCGTGTCGGGCCCCAGGAACACAAGCTGAGCTTGATGCAGTCGTTTCCGTGGCCGACCGCCCTGAGCGCCGGAGCGGACGCGGCCTCCGAAGCGGCTCGGGCGGCACAGCGTCGGTTCGACGCGGAGGCCCTCGGAGTGAAACAGGCCGTGGCGGACGCGTACTGGAGACTCTGGCTGCTCCACGAGGAGCATCTTCTCAAGAACGAGCACGACGTCGTGATGGAAACGCTCGCTGGCGCGGTTCGGGGGCGGGTTCGCACGGGCGCAGCCTCGCTCGCCGACCTCAATCAGGTCGAGCTGGGGATTGCCCGTCACCATGATCATCACGGAGCCCATCGAGAGGATCAACGCGTCGCCACGGCCGATCTCCTGCGCGCGATTGGCGCGACGGTACGCAAGCAAGGGTTGACCGCGACCGATACGCCGCGTGAAGGCCTCCCGTCCACGGGCGACGAAGCCCTACACGAGGCCGCCAGACAGCACCCACGCATCGAAGCGGCGGAGCTGATGGCGTCGTCCAGTGATTCACAGGTTCGAGCGGAAGCTGCGGAGCGAGCGCCCAGTTTGCTGGCGGGGTTGGAATGGATCGCGGTCGGTCAGGCACGTACGGTGGTCGAGAAGAGCGGACAAGACGCCGTCATCGTGACCGCAGGACTCAGCGTTCCGCTTTGGGGCCGAAACTATCGCGACGCAATGAGCGCCGCGCGCGCCGAGGGAGCGGCGCACCGTGCAGATCGTGATGCGGCACTCCAATCAGCCGATGCGCAGCTCGTCGCGGCACTCTCAGCCGTACGGGATGCACAGCGGAGAACGGACCTCTACCGACACACGCTGATTCCGCAGGCTGAGACCACGTTCCAGTCTGTGCTCGGCGGCTACCAAAGCGGGCGCTCGACCGTCGTGTCCGCTTTGCTGGCCCAAAAGGAGCTCCTCGAGCTGCAACTCGAGCTCGCACGCAGCCGCGCGCATCACGCACGAGCGTGGGCAGTGCTCGAGGCGGTCGTTGGGCGCCCCGTGAAACCGACCGAGCGAGGAGAGCAGCCATGAAGCAAACCACCAAGACAAACATCACCAAAGCTGCTCCCTGGATCGCACTCCCGATCGTGGCGGCCGTGGCCTTCGGCCTCGGAGGCTGGTTGCTCAGGGGCTCCGAAGCCCCGCCGCCAGGCGACGAAACGCACGCCCACGACGCGGCGGAAACAACTTGGACCTGCGCGATGCATCCGCAGATTCGGCAAACGGAACCTGGGCAGTGCCCGATCTGCGGCATGGACCTGATCCCAGTCGACAGGAGCACGGCCGGAGACGAACACACCGCAAGTCGCGTGTCGCTTTCAGAGCGCGCAAAGATCCTGGCACGCGTTCGGACTGCTGAAGTGGAGCGCCTCGGCTCCGGACGGGTGGAACGCCGGCTACTCGGGCGCGTCGACTACGATGAGAGGAGCCTACGGACAGTCACCGCGTGGGTCGGTGGGCGAATCGACCGCCTGCATGTGAGTACGACAGGCGAGCGCGTGAGGCGCGGCCAGGTGATCGCGACCCTCTACAGCCCCGAGGTATACACCGCGCATCAGGACCTGATTCAGGCCAGACAGCAGTTCGAGCGGTTGCAAGGTGCGGCCACACCAAGCGCGGGTCGAGCCGCGGAGGCTGCGCTCAACGCATCGCGTGATCGGCTGCGGCTGCTGGGTGTTCCGGACGGCGAGCTTCGGACGATGGAACGTGCGGACAAACCATCGGAGAGGGCTCGGATTCGCACCCCGTTCGGGGGCACGGTCATCGAGCGTCTCGCAACACAAGGCAGCTACGTCGAAACGGGAAGCGGATTGTACCGCGTGGCCAATCTATCAACGCTCTGGGTGCAGCTCGATGCCTATGAAAGCGACCTTCCCCTGCTCAAGACAGGCCAGAACGTCTCGATCCGAGTCGAAGCACTGCCGGGCGAGGTGTTCAAGGGCCGCGTCACGTTCGTGGACCCGGTCCTCAACCTGAATACGCGGACCGCGCGCGTGCGCATCGAGGTGAAGAACCAGGACCGGCGGCTCCGACCAGGCATGTTCGTCGAAGCCAGCGTACAAAGCGACGGCGCCGGGAAAGCCGCGCAGGAGGCTCCGCTCGTCGTTCCCGCCACCGCGCCTCTGTTCACAGGACGCAGGTCTGTGGTCTACGTCGAGCTCCCAGATGCGGAGGAGCCAACCTACGAGGCTCGGGTGGTAACGCTCGGGCCTCGCATGGGCGACCTGTACCCGGTTCTCTCGGGTCTACAGGAGGGCGAGCGGGTGGTGGTCCACGGCGCATTCGCGATCGACGCAGACCTTCAGATTCAGGGCGGTAATTCGATGATGAAGCTGCCTGGCGATGACGATGCAGACACTACGACGCCTGAGCCCGCGACTGCTCCAGCAGGCGAACATCAAGACCATATGCCGGAGCATCAACATTGACCTCTAGCGAAAAGCCAAACCCGCTAGAGGTCGTGTCGCCGATATGGGAAGCATTCCTTCGCTTCTTCATCGACAACAAGCTGATCGTCTTCGTCCTGCTTGCCGGAGTCGTCGTTGGCGGGGTGTACGTGGCTCCCTTTGATTGGGAGCTGGGCGCGATGCCGCACGATCGAGTTCCGGTCGATGCGATCCCAGACATCGGGGAAAACCAGCAGATCGTGTTCACCGAGTGGCAAGGCCGTTCACCACGCGACGTCGAAGACCAAGTGAGCTACCCGCTGACCACCGCACTTCTCGGTATCCCCGGTGTCCGTACGGTGAGGAGCTCTTCGATGTTCGGCTTCTCGAGCATCTACGTGATCTTCGAGGAAGGCGTGGAGTTCTATTGGTCGCGCTCGCGCGTTCTCGAGAAGCTCGCTTCGCTCCCGGCCGGCACCCTCCCCGAAGGCGTCGCACCCGCACTCGGACCGGACGCCACCGCGCTCGGGCAAGTGTTTTGGTACACCCTCGAAGGACGCGGACCGGACGGTGAACTAGTCGGCGGATGGGACCTGCACGAGCTCCGATCGACGCAGGACTGGACCATACGATTTGCACTGCAGTCGGTCCCCGGTGTTTCGGAGGTCGCCTCGGTCGGAGGCTACGTTCAGGAGTATCAAGTCGACGTCGACCCTGAAGCAATGCTCGCCAGTGGAGTCACAATCGAACAGATTGCCCAAGCGGTTCGGGAGTCCAACCTCGATGTCGGCGCGCGGACCTTGGAGATCAATCGCGCGGAATACCTCGTTCGAGGCTTGGGCTTCATTCGAACGGTCGGCGACCTCGAGCAAACCGTGATCACCACGCGCAAACACACGCCAATCCGGATCGCCGATGTCGCGCGGGTAGCTCTGGGACCCGCACAGCGCCGCGGGGCGCTGGATGACGCGGGTGCCGAAGCCGTCGGTGGTGTCGTCGTGGTTCGCTACGGAGCGAATCCGTTGGAAGTCATTCAACGGGTGAAGGCCAAGATCGCCGAGATCGCTCCAGGGTTGCCCAAGCGAATGCTCGCCGACGGCACCACGAGCCAAGTCACCATCCATCCTTTCTACGACCGCACAACACTCATCCACGAAACCCTCGACACGCTCTCGACCGCGCTTTTCCAGCAGATCCTCGTGACGGTGATCATCGTTCTCGTGATGCTGCGAAACCTCCGGACCTCTTTGCTGATTTCGGCCGTGCTGCCGCTCGCTGTGTTGGCAGCGTTCGTCGCGATGAAAGCCACCGGCGTGGACGCCAATATCATGGCGCTGGGAGGCATTGCGATCGCGATTGGAACGATGGTCGACATGGGAATCGTGTTCACCGAGAACATCGTGGCCCACCTTGCGCACGCGCCCGGGGACAAGAGCCGAGCGAGAATCATCGCGCACGCGATAGCTGAGGTGGCCCCCGCGGTGGTGACATCCGCGCTGACCACGGTGGTCAGCTTCTTGCCGATTTTCGCCCTTACAGCGGCCGAAGGAAAGCTGTTCAGGCCGGTGGCGTACACGAAGTCGTTCGCGATCGTTGCCGCCCTGCTGGTGTCGATGCTCGCGCTACCGGCATTCGCCCATCTGATCCTTCGACGTCCTGCCAAGGCAAAGCCAGCGGGGTCGTCTACAGCACAACCCAAGCGGTCGCGACTCGCATCCATGTGGCTCCCCATCATTGTGTTGGCCGTCACGCTTCTGCTCACCCACAGCTGGCTTCCCCTCGGACCCGGGCACCATTTCGCCATCAATTTCCTCTTCGTGGTCGTCCCGATCGGCACCCTGCTGTTGGCCTTCTTTGCCTTTCAGCACGTCTATGTTCCGCTCCTGCGATGGTCGTTGAAGCACAAGGCCCTTTCTCTGGCGCTCCCGGTGGCCGTGCTGATCGGCGGCGTCGCCTCCTGGTCGAGTCTCGGCCGTGAGTTCATGCCGCCCTTCGACGAGGGGTCGTTCCTGTACATGCCGACGACGATGCCCCATGCGTCGTTCGGACAGGCGCTCGACATGCTGCACACGATGGACGCAGCGATTCAGGAAATCCCCGAGATCGAGCGCGCGGTGGGCAAGCTTGGCCGTGCGGAAAGCCCACTGGATCCTGCACCAATCTCGATGTTCGAAACGGTGGTGACGTACAAGCCGGAGTTTGGTGTCGACGCGGATGGAAATCGGGTTCGCAACTGGCGGGACCACATTCGATCGCCGGGTGACATCTGGGAGGAGATCGTCAAAGCGGCCAGCGCCCCGGGGCTAACCAGCGCCCCGATGCTGATGCCGATCAACACCCGCATCATCATGCTGCAAAGCGGTATGCGAGCTCCAATGGGCATCAAGGTGTACGGTCCAGACCTCGAGACGATCGAATCGTTCGGGATGGAGCTCGAAGGGCTTCTGCGCGAGGTTGATGGCATCCGTCCGGAAACCGTCTTCGCGGACCGCGTCGTCGGCAAACCGTACATCGAGATCGACATCAATCGAGAAGCGATCGGGCGATACGGGCTGACGATTGCCCGCGTGCAAGACGTCATTCAAGTTGCCCTTGGCGGCCGTACGCTCACGAGGACGGTCGAAGGCCGGGAGCGATACCCGGTTCGGGTGCGTTACATGCGCGAGGAGCGGGACAGCATGGAGGCGCTCGGCCGCGTGCTCGTATCGGCCCCGGGTGGAGAACAGATCCCCCTGGAGCAGCTCACCGAGGTCCGGTACGTGAAAGGGCCGCAGGTCATCAAATCCGAAGACACGTTTCTGACCAGCTACGTCCTCTTCGACAAGTTGCCGGAGCTCTCCGAAGTCGACGTCGTTCACAGCGCGCGAGAATTTCTGTCGCGAAAGGTCGAGACCGGCGAGCTCGAGGTGCCCGCTGGAGTCAGCTACCGGTTTGCCGGCAGCTACGAGAACCAAGTTCGAAGCGAGCAGCGCTTGATTCTGCTCATCCCGGTCGCGCTGATGGTTGTGTTTCTGCTGCTGTATCTTCAGTTTCGCCGCGTCGTAACGACATTGATCATCTACTCGGGGGTCGTGCTCTGCGTGGCGGGCGGCTTCATCCTCCTATGGCTCTATGGGCAACCGTGGTTCCTCAACTTCGAAGTCTTTGGAACGAACATGCAGCATCTTCTCCACATCGGCACCATCAACATTTCGGTCGCCGTGTGGGTCGGCGTGATCGCGCTGCTCGGGATCGCAACGGACACCGGCGTCGTCATGGCCACGTACCTCGCGCAACGCTTCCGTGCCTCACCAGCGCATACCATCGAGGAGGTGCGCGACCGGGCGGTCGAGGCGGGACAGCGACGCGTGCGGCCGTGCTTGATGACGACAGCGACGACCGCACTCGCACTGCTTCCGGTGATCACATCTCAGGGCCGAGGCGCGGATGTGATGGTTCCGATGGCCCTACCGTCGGTGGGCGGAATGGGGGCGATCCTGTTGACGCTGTTCGTGGTGCCGGTCTTGTACGCCTGGGTGGAGGAACACCGGGTCAATCAGAGTCAGTGACAGCGTCAGTGCCAGCGTCAGCGTCAGTGCAGGAGCAGCACGTAGAGCATCGCCCCAGCGGTGACCGATAGCGCCCCAAAAGCGATCACGATTGGCCCTCGGATCGCCACCGGAAACATCCCCTTCTCCAGGTGCTTGGCGACCCAGAGGTAGCGGCTCACCGCGTAGATCAACGACAAGCCCCCAAAGCTGATGAAACCGACGCCAGCGGCCACCGCGACGATTTCGCCTCCGGCTCCCAGCCTTTCGAGGAGGACGCCCAAGCCGACGAGGCCAAGAGCCGTCCGGACCCAGGCCAAGAATGTCCGCTCGTTTGCCAAATGGTCCCGCGCCGTGCTGTCGCGGTTCTCGACGATGTCTCGGACCATCGGTGCAAGACATAGCACGCCGTGGAACGCCTGAAAGGTGGCCATGGGAGTCAGACTTGACTCCATAAGACGATGTTCGTGTTGACGAGGGGCGAGTTCCTTGTGAATCTCGGCGGGCTTCCACCGATCGGGAAAGGTTTTGTACATGAAGCGTCGTTCTGTACCCGTCTTGCTGCTCCTCGTTGCCGCCTTGGCGCTGCCGGGCACCACCACATCCAGCAAGGCCGAGGAGGGCTACACCCTTCGCATCGCCACGCTCGTTCCGAGCGGCTCCTCATGGATGAAGGTCCTGAACGCCTGGAACAAAACGCTCAAAGAGAGAACCGACGGTAAGCTCAAGCTGCGCTTCTACCCGGGCGGCTCTCAAGGCGACGAGCGCGACTTCGTCCGCAAGATGCGTGTCGGTCAGCTCGACGGCGGCGTCGTGAGCATGACGGGGATGAGCATGCTGATCCCGGCGATGAACGTCCTGATCCTACCCGGCCTCCTCGACACCTATGAAAAGCTCGATCGAGTGCGTGAGAAGATGGCCCCCGAGTTCGAGGATATGTTCGACAAGGAGGGCTTCAAGCTGGTCGGCTGGGGCGATGCCGGCAAGACTCGGCTGTTCTCCGTGCAGCCGATCAAGAGGCCTTCGGAAATCAAGTCCATGCGCCCCTGGGTGTGGAAAGACGATCCCATCTTCGTCGAGTTCTATCAGGTCATTGGAGCAAGCGCGGTTCGGCTCGGCGTGCCCGAGGTCTATCCGGCGCTTCAGACCCGCATGATCGACGTCATCGCCTCGTCTGCCATCACGGCGGTTTCGTTCCAATGGTACACACGGGTGAAGTACATGACCGCAGGCAACTCGGCGATCATCGTGGGCGGCACCGTGATGCGCAAAGACAAGTTCGACGAGCTCCCGCCCGACCTCCAAGAGACATTCGAGAGCACAGCCGCCCGCGCGCACGACTTGCTCAATAAGGTCGTTCGCAAGGAAGACCAGAAGGCCTACGCCGTCGTCATGAAAAAGGGCATCCAGCCTGTCGAGCCCGGCGACGGACAGGCCGAGTGGGACGCCGCACACAAGAAGGTTCGCGACAACCTGACCGGACGTATGTTCCCGAAGAGCTTGGTCGCAGCCGTGACAGAGGCTTCGAAGCCATAGCGGAAGGACGATTGCAGTCGCTGCCGGCGACGCTCCCCTCAGCTGCCTTCCATGACGTGCGGGCTACGGACGAAATACTCGCTCGTGGTGACGCTGGTGATCTTCCAGATCGGGAGAAACGCGGCGACGCTTTGCATCATGATCGCCATGTTCTTGAGGAGCTCGAGTCGATTGCGAGCGCCGTAGAAGAGGAACGGATTGGTCATGTGCCTCGGGGACGGCCAGGATTCCTCGACAATCCCTTCGTAGGGAGTGGCGCCCGGGGTCAGCACCTCATCGACCACGTTTCGCACGTAGCGGCTCCGCGGCTGCATCTTCTCCGACATCGGCCCCTGACGGTTAAACCAGTGGCGCATCCATCGATCCTTTGGGATGCGTTTCGGGCGTTCCAACGGGGTGACCGAGATGACGTGGGGGGAGCGCTCTCCATCGGGCCAGTCGCGGGGCGCGCCATGCTCGTTCCCGCCGTAGTCGGTGTAAAGGTGCTCTCGGACGCGGTAGCCAGCAATGTCGAACCCCGCGTCCAACAAGATGGCCTCGAGAGCAGCGCGAACATTCAGGTCTTCAACCCAGACGCTGACCTCCGCCGCGAAGGGATTCGTGCGCTTCGTGGTCGGGGTCGGTGACGGCACCGTGACGAGGTCGTCGTCGATGTTCATCAGAAGATACCGCGCCCCTGATTCGAGCAGCTTCGGGGCGCACTGATCGAGCAGCGTGATGCGACGGTCGGAAGGTGCCATCGGCTGGCGCGGCCACAGCAGGTAGATGAGCTTGATCATCGTGCGGCCTTCAAGCGATCGTGCGTTGCCTGAAACTCGTGCATCAGCTCGGGGATGCCCTCCGCCGCGCTCGTCCGCGGCTCATATCCGAGGTGGGCGCGCGCCTTTCCGACGCGGAACGACGCGTCACGGCAGATGGAGAGTACTCCACGCCGCGTGACCGTCGGAAACGGGCCGCCGAGGTAGTGCACGACCTCTCCCAGATACGCGATCGCGTACGCGGCGGGACGAGGAATGTGCCACTTCGGCCAAGAGTAGCCCAGCCCCTCGACGATCGGACGGTACCACACGACCGGATTGGTCGGTTCGTCGTCGCTCACGAAATAAGCCTCGCCACCGACGAGATCGGGGTCGTCCGCCAGCTTCTGCGCCACCAAGAAGTGAACATCGACGACCGAATCGACGTGCACGTTGTCGGTCACCGACGTGCCATCGCCGATCGTGAGCTTGAATTGACCGGCGGCGAGATGCTCGAGGAAGTCGTCCACCATCATGGCACCCGCCCCCGGCCCCCAAACACCACCGGGGCGCACTGCGGCAGTTCGCAGGCCGTTGGGGTCGTCGGCCAGGAGCACGAGCTTTTCAGCTCGACTCTTGGTCTGCGAGTAGAGGTCAGGAAGGCCGTCGGTTCCGACGTAGGGAGCGGTTTCGTCTCCTTCGCGAACCGGACGGTCCACGGCGACGGTGATCGAGCTGGTGAAGATGAGCTTCTTCACGCCGCCGGCCTGGCACGCCTGGATGACGCATTCGGTGCCGTCGACGTTGACGCCGTACACTTGTCGGCGAACGCTCCGACGCGCGAGCGTCAAGGTATTGATGATCGCGGCCGCGTGAAACACGGTGTCGACGCCCTCACACGCGGGTCCCATATCGTTCATCCGGCGTATGTCCCCGACGATGCTCTTCACGCGCGCATCGCCCTGAAACGGCGCGAGATCGAGCGCGCGAACCTCACACCCGAGCTCCAACAAGCGGCGAACCAGGTGCCTGCCTACATAGCCGTTGCCTCCGGTCACCAGACAAACCGGACCGACTTGATTGGGATTTGTGGGGAGTTCCATGAGTCGCTGCAGGCCTCGAAGCGGCGTGCTAGCTTCCGTCGTCCCAATGAGCAACCTGACGCCGATCCTGGTCGACGACGCCGAACGCGTGCAGTGGGACGACGTCGCGGACCTCGTCGTCGTGGGCTTGGGCGCCGCGGGTATCACTGCTGCCATCGAAGCCCGTGAGCGCGGCGCCGACGTCGTTCTCCTCGACCGCTTCGAAGGGGGCGGTGCGACTGCAATCAGCGGTGGCGTGTTCTATGCCGGCGGCGGGACCCATCTCCAAGAGGGAGCTGGCGTCGAGGACACGGTCGAGAACATGTACCGCTATCTGTCCATGGAAGTGCAGGACGCGGTTTGTGAGGAGACGCTGCGAGACTTCTGCGAAACGAGCGCGGCCAACGCGAGGTGGCTGACCGACCGTGGCGTCCCGTTTCTGGCCAACCTCTGTCCAGTCAAGACCTCGTATCCGGCGAGCGAGTACCATCTCTACTATTCCGGGAACGAGACCTTCCCTCCCTACAGTGATCACGCGACGCCCGCGCAGAGAGGCCATCGCGTCGACGGCGGAGCGTTTCCAGGCGCTAGCATCATCGAACCTCTGCGACAGACCGCAATCGATGCAGGCGTGCGAATCCAGCTCCAGTCCCGGGTCGTTCGACTCGTCGTCGACAGATCGGGGCGCGTGGTGGGGCTCGAGTACCAACATCTTCCGTCGCGGTGGTGGCGAGGTCTCCACCAGAGGTTGCACCGCCTCGACGTCCTCATCGGCAAATTCGCCACGGCGCTTGCAACGTGGCTACGCAGGCGATGCGATCAGATCGAAGACAAGCACTCGGCACCACGACGGATTCGGTGCAGGCGCGGGGTCATCTTGTGCGCAGGCGGCTTCATCTTCAACCGCGAGATGGTCGCCAAGTACGTACCGGATTTCGTTCCCGGCCTGCCACTCGGGACGGCGGGCGACGACGGTGTGGGGATTCGGCTCGGCCAAAGCGTTGGCGGCAAGCTCGACCGAATGAACCGGGCATCGGCGTGGCGTTTTCTCTATCCGCCCAACGCGTTCGCCGAAGGCGTGTTGATCAACGACAAGGGCGAGCGCTTCGCCAACGAGTTCTGGTACGGGGCAAAAATCGGTGAGGCCATGGTTGAAGAAAACCACGGGGTGGCGACGCTGATTATCGACGAGTACCTCAAGAAGCTCGCTCACGAGCAATCGAAACCGGGCAAGCTTCAGTGGTTTCAGCGCGCGACCGCCCTCATGAACCTCAACCTCAACTGCAAGAAGGCGAAGGACGTCGAGGCTCTCGCCAAGATGCTCGATGTGCCACGCGGCGCTCTCCAAGAAACGCTCGACGAGTACAACGCGGCGGCGAAGGGGGAGCGCCCGGATCGTTTCCACAAGGCCGGCGACAGCATGCGCCCCCTGCCGGACGGGCCGTACTACGCCATCGATTGCTCTCTCGGCTCGAAGACGCACCTTTGCGCGGTCATGACGCTAGGCGGCCTCGCAGTCGACGAAGCAACGGGCCAAGTGTTGAGCGAAAGCGGAGTCGTCGTCCCCGGCCTCTACGCGGCCGGCAGAAACGCCGTCGGAATCTGCTCCCGTCAGTACGTGAGCGGCCTGTCGATCGCCGATTGCGTCTACTCCGGCCTACGCGCAGCCCGCCACGCCTCCCCACAAAAGAAGGCGATTTCGTAGCCTCCTCACGGGCCTTCGCGCGGGCCCGCGATGACCGTAGACCAGGGGTCGGGAATTCCGTATGCTTGTTGCTCGCCCGAGGAGGTGTCCCATGACCACATCGAAGGGGTTCACCGTGACCCTTGAAGTCGTCGAGGAAGGCAACACGACCAACGCGACAGCCGCCCTCGTGATCGGCGGCGAGGAGCTCGCGGCAACGGGAAAGGCCCAGCGTAATCCGGATGACCCGGATCGACCCATGATCGGCGATGAGCTGGCGGTCGCACGCGCGCTGCTCGTGTTGGCGCGGCAGCTTGGACACAAGGTCGACGAAGGCATCGCGGCCTACGAAGGCCACGAGGTTCACGTCAGCATTTAGGAGTTGAACCGGTCGATTGAACGTCTGGTGAACGTTTTGCGCCCCGTTTGAATGGGGAGCGGATGGCGAGCGTCTACGTGAAAAGAGAGGACGTTTGCCATGGGGACTGTGATCGAATTACGTTTTGCTTGGATAGCGGTGGCCGCCATCGCGACGGGTCTTTCAGGGTGCATTCTCGTCGGCGACTTCGACGACGTTCTCGAGCCGTATCCAAGCGCCCTCACCTACGAGGTTTGCTATTCGAGCGCTGAATGTCTCGGTGGCCAGTTCTGCGAAGAGCTCGCACTGCCCGTAGACCGCTACACAGAGTACGTGAACGCGATCTGCACCGTCGACTGCTTTGACGACCTCGACTGCCCCGGCTCGGAGTTCAACGGCTTACCCGGCGCATGCGTGGATCACGCCATCCTAGGCGGACCCACCACCTCACGCATCTGCCTCGAGCGGTGCGAAATCGACGCCGACTGCGACCTGCCGGCCGGCTTCGGGTGCGAGGTCATCGCACGGGATCGGCTCTGCGTCCCGATCCAGTGAGCCAACGGCACTGGACAACTCGATCGCGGCCCTATGATAGCCTTTCGAGGAAGGCTGCATGACGACGATACTGATCACAGGCGCAAATAGGGGAATCGGCCTCGAGCTCAGCCGGCAGCTCACCGATCGGGGCGATGCGGTGGTCGCGCTCTGCCGCAAGGCAAGCTCCGAGCTCAAAGCGCTCGGCGTCCGCCTCTTCGAAGGGGTCGACGTGACCGACCGGACGGCGCTCGAGGCCGTCTCGCGAGACCTCGGCGACACCCAGATCGACATCCTGATCAACAACGCGGGAATCTTCGAGAACGAGACCTTCGATGACCTAGACCTCGACCGAATCCGCCGCCAGTTCGAAGTCAATGCGCTCGGCCCGCTGGTGGTCACTTCGACTCTGAGAAGCCACCTCACGGAGGGTTCCAAGATCATCCTCATGACCAGCAGAATGGGCTCGATCGACGACAACGGATCGGGCAGCTTCTACGGCTACCGAATGTCGAAAGCGGCCTTGAACATGGCCGGTGTGAACCTCGCGCACGACTTCCGGAGCAAGGGCATCGCGGTCGCGATTTTGCACCCAGGCATGGTTGCGACGGAGATGACCGGGCGGAACGGCATCCCGGTGTCGGAGTCGGCGGAAGGCTTGGTCGCACGCATCGACGGGCTTCGGCTGGAGGACTCGGGTGGCTTCTGGCACGCGAACGGCGAACCACTTCCCTGGTAACGCCGTGGTAGATCCGTCAAGCTGCTCGGGTTGTGCCCGTCGATTGGGAGAACCTACCGACCGAAGAGCTCCTCGACGTTCGCTTGTGTGAGCTCGGGCTGACTGTAGAAGACACGTGGCTCGAAGACTGCGTGGAGCGCCTCCGCGAAGAGCTCGACGCGACCGGACTTCGCCGGTTCCGTCTTCACACCTGGTTGAGCGACGAATGGTGCTCGCCGGACGGCATTCCGGGCGTGGGCATCCCCTTCTACCTGGCCCATCCACGACTCATCCGCCTCGAACGGCAGATGATGTTCGAGGTGGAGGGGGGCACACGCATGGAGTGCATGCGCCTCCTCCGCCACGAGGCCGGACATGCACTGCAGCACGCGTACAACCTTCAACGACGCAAGCTGTGGCGGCGCGCGTTCGGCCACGCGTCGGACCCATACCCCGACTTCTATCGACCCAACCCATCGAGCAAGGGGTTCGTCGAACACCTCGATGGTTGGTACGCGCAGGCCCACCCAGTCGAAGACTTCGCCGAGACGTTCGCAGTCTGGCTCGCACCTCGCTCGAACTGGCGGCAGCAGTACGAAGAGTCGTCCGCTCTCGAGAAGCTGGAGTATATCGACCAGCTCGTCGCAGGCCTCTCGGGAAAGAAACCTCAGGTTCGCTCGCGGGCGCGCCCGTACTCTCTTCCTAGACTCCGCCACACGCTGCGCCGCCACTACGAACGACGCCAGGAGCACTACAGCCCCGGCTTTACGGACGAGTACGATCGGGACCTACTCAAGATTTTCAGTGACTCCGCGCGCTACCGGAACAACGAAACCGCCGCATCGTTTCTGCGTCGCAATCGCCGTCACATTCGGGAGCAAATCTCTCTTTTCACGGGCGAATATCAATTCACCGTCGACCAGGTGCTTCGTGATATCATGGGCCGGTGTCGTGAGCTTCGGCTGCGACTCATCAAGGGGGAGCGTCAGACGAAGCTCGACTTTGCCATCATGTTGACGGTGCACACGGTGCACCTGCTGCACCGGCGGGATACATGGCATCCACTCTAAAGCGACGGCGAATCATCGTTCTCGTGCACCAGAGTCTCATCCCCCCCGACGACATCAGCAAGCTGTCCCCTAGAGAGATCGCCCCATTCAAGACCGAGTTCGACGTGCGCGAAGGGCTGCGCTGGCTCGGACACGAAGTGCTGATGGTTGGGCTGAGCGATGAGCTGGCGCCGCTTCGGACCGCGATCGAGGACTTCAAGCCACACGTCGTGTTCAACCTCCTCGAGGAGTTCGATGGTGAAGCGATCTTCGACGCACACGTCGTCGGTTACTTGGAGCTTCAGCGCGCCCCTTACACGGGCTGCAACCCCCGCGGGCTCCTTCTCGCCCGCGACAAGGCGCTTTCGAAGAAGGTCCTCGCGTACCACCGGATTCAGGTGCCGCGCTTCCGTGTCTTTCCACGCTACCGGAAGATCAAACGGCCTCGGCAGCTGGAGTTTCCGCTCATCGTGAAATCACTGATCGAAGAAGGAAGCTACGGAATCGCGCAAGCTTCCGTGGTGAGTACAGACAAGGCCCTCGAAGAGAGGGTGTCGTTCATCCACGACAAGATCCGGACCGATGCCGTCGTCGAGCAGTACATCCCGGGCCGCGAGCTTTACGTCTCAGTTCTCGGCAACCACCGGCTGCAAGTGCTCCCGACCTGGGAGATCTTCCTCGACAAGCTCCCGGAAGACGCGCCAAAAATCGCTACCCGCAAGGTGAAGTGGGACCTCGAATACCAAAAAAAGCACGGCGTTCGGATTGGACGCGCCAAAGGCCTCTCCGAGGAGATGGAACGGCGCATCGCCAGGTTATCGCGACGCATTTGCCGGCGCCTCGGCACCGACGGCTGCGTGCGAATCGACTTCAGGCTCCACGAGTCGGGTGATCTCTACTTCCTAGAGGCCAACCCGAACCCCGACATTGGCGAGGGCGAGGAATTTGCCGGCGCTGCGAAGGCGACCGGAATCGACTACACAGCGTTGCTTCAGAAAATCGTCAACCTTGGCATCCGTCGCGCCGAACGCGGTTGACCGAGACGCTTCAGTTCATGTCGTGAAGGTACTTGCGAAAGCACTCGATTTGTTCGGGTTCCCAAAAACCGCCCGTGACCGGCATGCGCACCGCCCCAACGGGCCGCGTGCTAACCTCGGCCAACATCTGGCTGCAATCGGGGATCGCCGTCGTCGACCAGAAAGAAAGGGCTGCCGTCCGCGAGGTGGTTCAACGCGGAGAGCCCGTCCTCAACCGACCCGGAGAGATCCAGCGACCACGTCGTGGCGGAGGCCGGACCACCACCGTGACAGCCGGCCGAGGCGCAGCCATCGAGCTTCGTTCGAAGCTCCGCATCGTCCCCGATCGCGAAACCGGGCAGATAGCAGGACGGGTCTTCCAACGCGATGTTGTCGCAGTAGACCCAGTTTGCGCTCAATGGCTCCCCAGTCCCACCGTCTCCACACGCAGCGAGAAGTGAACCGAAGGTCACGAGAGCCAGGAATCGAGCCAAATTCGTCCGTGTGTAAGACATGTTTCCCCATCGTTCCGAATAAAATTTTCCGTCTAAGCTCTAAGCATGGACCATCCAATGAACAGCTCCAAAGGAAAAATTCACCCATGCTTTCCTTTCTGATCTTCGCAGACTAGAGAGACGATGCAAGCTCGATTACAAACTCATTAAGCCTCTAAGGGCTAATTTATACCTGTATAAGGTTGTAACGCATTTGAAATTTAGTCCGGCAGGGTGTTTTTTTGCATGTTAAGCTATCGGTTGTGCAGATGGGTCATCGGTGTATCAACGGCAATCTGAAGGCTGGATTCCTCGCCCTGCTGCTTGGGTCGGCACTCACCGTGTCCGGCTGCAAGGATGAGCCCACGCTTTTCGGGGGTTGCTCAACCCAAGCCATGAATGGCTGTCCTCAATCGGAGGGGTTTGAGAACCCCTACGAAGGTCAGCTCGAGCTCCTGACCTGGACGGAGACGTTACGTAAGGCGAGCCTCGAGCTCACGGGCAAGCTTCCGACTGAACGGCAGGTGCAGATCACCGCGGAGCACGGCCAGATGGGTCTCGAAGCATCTCTCGCAGAGATGATGCGCGATCAGGCGTTCTACGACCGCGCGATCGAACTCTACAACGATCACTTCCTGACCGACAAATACCTCGGACGGGAAAACGCGATCGAGCTTCTCGACGAGGACCGCTGGCCGAACCTTCGTTGGTTCGAGCGGAAGTATCCGGATGACGACGCCAAGGCACAGATCACCAACGACCATCTCGCACGCGAGCCACTCGAGCTCATCGCGCACGTCATTGCCACGGAGCGCCCCTTCACCGAGATCCTGACTGCGAAGTACACCATGGCGACCGGCTACTCGCAGCTCTCGTTGATCGGCCTCCCTGACATCCCGCTCGGCATCGGCGAGAACCCGGACAGCTTCCGCGAGGTGGCCATCCCAGGCATCCCCCATGCGGGCATTCTGACTTCGGCGATGTTCCTCAATCGCTTCCCGACGAGCGACACGAACATCAACCGACACCGCTCACGGATGACCTACTGGTTCTTCCTCGACATCGACATCAATCAGTTCGGAAGCCGTCCGGTCGATGCCAGCAACGACTTCGGAGAGAACCCGACGCTGAATAACCCGGACTGCACCGTCTGTCACACCACGATGGATCCCGTCGCCGGCCTCTACATGAACTGGAACGAGAGTGGCGAGTACAGCGGCGAGGGCGAATGGTTCGGGCCGGACTACATCCTGCCTCCCGGCTTCAATGGCGAAGCTCTGCCCGACGGCGACCGGAAGAACGCGCTCCAATGGTTCGCCCAACGGCTCGCCCAGAACCCGAGATTCGCCCAAGCCACGGTCAAGACGGTGTTTCAAGGGCTGACTGGTCAAGAGATCCTCGACATCACGGTACCCATGGCGCCGATTATGACCCCCATGCCTGACCCGGATCCCGTGGTCCCGGACGGTGGCACGGGCGGCATGGGCGGCGACCCCGGCATGGGCGGCGCCGGCGGGATGCCTCCTCCTCCCCCGCCACCCGATCCCGAACCGGAGATCGATCCCACCGTCGATCCCGCAATCGAGCGCGCATACACCATGCAGCAGCAGATTCTGCGAACGATTCAGCGACGGTTCATCGACAGCGACCACAACTTCAAGCTGTTGGTCCGCGAGATCATCCTTAGCCCTTACTTTCGAGCCAAGAACGCGAGCCCGCTCACCAGCGACATGGAGATGGAGCTGTCGACCTTCGGCACGTCCCGGCTGCTCACCCCGGAGCTTCTGTCCCGCAAGATCGAGGCGACTACCGGCATTCGCTGGCGGGAACGCCCGGATGGCACGGACTACCTGCTCGACCAGTACCGCATCTTCTACGGCGGCATCGACTCGGACTTGGTGACGCGACGCGTGACCGAACCGAACGGCGTCATGGCGAGCCTCGCTCAACGCATGGCCTACGAGGTCGCGTGCTCTGCGGTTCCGTATGACTTCTCCAAGCCAGCCAGCCAGCGCGTCTTGTTCCCGAACATCGACCGGAGCACGCAGCTTTCAGATGCGTCGGACCAGGTTCGCGATGCCGTACAGCATCTTCACGACCGGCTCTTGGGCGAGCAGCTCGCGAGCTCCGACGAGGAAGTCGCTGCGACGATGGTCGTGCTCATGGAGGCGTACAGCCTTGGCCGCCAGGGCCTGGCCGCTGGAACGGTGCAAGAGGACCTGGCCGATCCCTGCCGTCTATACAACGACCGAATGACCGGTGAGTCGCTGCCACAGGAGCGCCGAATCAGCCGGGACACCGAGTACACCGTGCGCGCCTGGATGGCGGCGGTGAGTTATCTCCTGTCCGATTACCGGTACCTGTACGAGTGAGGAAGGACTAGCTGTGGATCGTCGCGACTTCATACGAATGGCAAGCTGGGCGGGGCTGACGTGTGTCCTGCCTTCCGCGATGGACCCTCTGCGCAGCAGCGCCCAGTCGATCACTGGGTCGGCGTACACAGGAACGTATTGGATTTTCATGCACGCTGGCGGCGGTTGGGATCCGACTCACCTGTGCGACCCAAAGGGCCAGGCGACCGCTAACGAGAGCAACCCGATGGGTCGCTTTCTAACGAGCGACATTCGTACCGCGGGCAACATCGAGTACGCCCCGCTCGGCGCCGACGGAACGGCGCTCGACGCGTTCTTCCAGACACACTACGAGCGTCTGACCATCATCAATGGGATGGACACCACGACCAACGGCCACGACCAGGGCACCCGCGGCACGTGGAGCGGCCGAACGGCGGAGGGGCATCCTCCGATCGGCGCGCTGATCGCAGCGACGTACGGTCCCAACCTTCCGATGCCGTTGATCGGCTACGGCGGGTATCTCGACACCCAAGGCGTCACGAATGCGGTGCCACTCGGTGACGGCGGCCTGCTCCACAACTTGGCGCATCCGTCCCGTCCCGACCCGACCGGTTCAGAGGAGAACTACTTCGGCCATCCGGACGTGCCCGGCATCATTCAGCGAGAGCAGGAGCTTCGGCTACTGAGGCTTCAGGGTCGGCAGCGATTGCCGCGTATCTGGGACGGGCAGAACGAGCTCATGCTGGCTCGGCTCGGGCAGGACGACCTCAAGAGGGTGTCCGACTCACTGCCGGACAATTTTGCGGACAACCCACTGCACAGGCAAATCCAAGTTGCGCTGGCCGCCTATCAGGCAGGGCTTTCGGTGAGCGTCAGTGTCAGTACTGGCGGCTTCGACACGCACGGCAACCACGACAACAACCACCTACCTATCCTGATCGACTTCGTGAACGGAGCGAGCTTCGCGATGCAAGAAGCCGAGCGGCTGGGCATCGGTGACAAGGTTGCGGTGGTGATGGGCTCGGACTTTGGCCGAACGCCCGGATACAACAGCGGCAACGGCAAAGATCACTGGCCGATCAGCAGCATGATGATGATGGGCCCCGGGATCCCCGGTAACCGAGTCATCGGCGGCACCGATGATCGCCACGGCCTGCAACTCATCGACCCGGTGACACTTCAGGCCACCGGCTCGCCGGACACAGCCCAAGGCACCAGGCTTTCGATCGCCCACGTGCATCGGGCTCTGCGCAATCTTGCGGGCGTGCCCGACCAGTACAAGGCGGCGTTCCCACTCGCCGGCGAAGACCTACCTCTCTTCGACGCCTAGGCGACGGCTAGTGAGCGTTTGGCCGGCGCCTAGAACGAGGCGCCACCCGCGATTCGCAGGCCCCAAACCTGACGCGAATCGAACGAGAAGCCCCACGGGTTATCGAGGTTGATGTTGACTCGAATCGCCCCGAACGCATTGTCTTTGCCGAACCGCAGATAGGGCTCGACAGCAAGCTGCGTTTTTTGTTCGTTGAACTTCGGGATCAACACGAGGCTGAAGCGGGAGCCCACCCGGAGCCAATCCGTCGCGTTGTAGCCCATCATGGCTGCCATCTGCATGATGAAATCGGTCTTCGAGGTCCGCGCGTTCTTGTCGTTGAGCTTGATGAGCGCGCCGGTGTCGAGATAGGCGCCCCAAACGAAACCACCAGGCTTGTAGCGCTCGAACGCGATGGGAATGATGACGCTCACCGTATGCGGGTCCCAGAGCCAGAAGCTGGTGTTTCCGCGAATGGCAGCTGCGAGGGAGTAGGCCGACGCCGCGGTCACCTGGGGGACGATGTCGTCGGGAAGGGTCGCGACGGGAATGGTCACGCCGGCCCCCACGCGATAGGAGAATTGCCCCTTTCGTCCCTGATAGTGGAAGGCCAGATACGGATTCCCGAAGCGAAAGTCGTTGTCGGGGTCACCCTGCTCGGTGTCGAGGTTCACGTAAGACATCCCCCACACCGCTTGCATCATGACGCTGTAAGCGAGCTGAAAGCGCATCTCGACGAGCGGGCTCATGACGATGGAGCGCTGGTCCCCCTCGAGCTTTCCAGCGAACGTCCCGAGCTCCCCGAGAATGTGGAAGCGCTTGGTGTGAGCCTTCTTGCCCTCGTCGAGCGTAGACGGCTCATCGGGGAACGCGCGCGCTTCCCCGGGCGCCAGCCAAAGCGCCGCCGCAAGCACAAAACCAACTACTCCCCACCCACGAAGAAAAGACATGCTTCAACCCCTCACGAAAAAGAGACCCCCCTCCTTTTCTGCCCTCTAGTATAGGCAGCACGGACCCCAGGGGCCCGTCTTCCGTCGCCAACGGAACCCTGCGTCAGCGCATGAGCGCACGTTCAGGGTGGGTGGCGTACGGTCCCCTTTCCTAGTCGAGGAGGCGGAAGACGACTCTGTCTAGGATGCCGCCCTGGTAGGGATAGTGGTCACGGTAGAGGGTGGAAACGGGGGTGCCATTGTCAACGCCAACGTCGAAGGGCTCGGACAGGGAGAACGTGGCGTTGTGGGTGCGCGGCATCTCGACCTCACCCACTTTTTCATCATTGATGAAGAGCTCGCCCGTGCCCGCGAAGTTGCCAGCGTGGGTGAACTTGAAGGTGATCTTGGTTTCACCCTTCGTCAGCGGGGGGGACTTCATGATGTAGTGAACCCCGTCGAGGAAGTTGTAGTCGTAATAGACGCGCCGGTTCTTGATGAACATGGTGTAGCCGCCGGTGAAGCCGCCGCAGGCGACGATCACGCCTCGTTCCTTGCCGGTGATCTCGATGACGGTCTCGATGGTGTGCGAGCGGCCTTTGATCGGAGGCGAGGCCTTCTCGGCGATGCGCGTCGCGCCGGGCGCGTAGAACGTGAACTCGGTCATGCCCTTGAAGAGACGGTCCTGCTGCTTCGTGACACGCGCGATCATGTCATCGTAGAGCGGATACACGTTGTATTTCTCTGCCTGCTCGTCGAAGAGCTCCTGCAGCTCGGCAAGCTTCTCGGGGTTCTCGTCGGCCAGGTCCTTCGAGCCGCTGAAATCCTCCGCCACGTGATAGAGTTCCCACACGTCGTCCTCGAAGGATTGCGCCACGTTGAGCTCCCACGGCATTCGGTTCCCGTGGAGTGTCACGGCCTTCCAGCCGTCGGCCCACACGGAGCGATTGCCGAACATCTCGTAGTACTGGACCTTCTTGGCGTTCGGTGCGGCGGCGTCGTTGAACGAATAGCGCATGCTGACGCCGTCCATGGGTCGCTGTTTCACGCCGTCGATCTCGTCAGGCACGTCGAGACCGATGACGTCGAGCAACGTCGGCGCGATATCCGAGATGTGGTGGTACTGCTGGCGAATCTCGCCCTCGCTCTCGATGCCGTTTGGCCAGTGGACGATCAGCGCGTCTTGGATGCCGCCGCGGTGGACCGACTGCTTGAAATACCGGAACGGAGTGTTGCCCGCCATCGCCCAACCCGCGTGATAGTGCGGGTAGCTGTTGCGGTCGCCCCAGGTTTCGTAGCGCTTCCAGTTCGCGTCGAAGTCTGTCTGTAGGCCATTGAGCACGTAGGTTTCGTTGAAGGTGCCGGCGAGGCCGCCCTCGCCGCTCGCGCCGTTGTCGGAGGTGACCATGATGATCGTGTTGTCGAGCTGGCCGACGCGCTCGAGCGTGGCGATGATGCGACCGATCTCCATGTCGAGATGCTCGAGCTGCGCCGCGAACACCTCCATCTGCCGGGCGTAGAGCTTCTTTTCCTTGGGGTTCAACGAATCCCACGCCGGGATCGCCTCAGCGCGCGAGGTCAGCTCGGTGTTCTGCGGGACGATGCCGAGAAGCTTCTGGCGCTCGAGAATCAGCTCGCGGGCCTCGTCCCAACCCATGTCGAACTTGCCCTTGTACTTGCGGATGTACTGCTTTGGGCGCCTGGTGCGGCGAGTGCATTGCGCCCGGCGCGAAGAACACCATGAACGGGGCGATCCTTTGGGGCGCGGTCGACAAATGGCCCGTGATGTAGTCGATCGCCTTATCCGCGAGGTCGGTGGAGTTGTGGTAGTCCTTGCCCTTGTCCTTCCAGGGCTCGACCGGGGGCGTGGTCCTCGAACATCACGGTGCGGTACTGATCCGCATCCGCCGCCATGAAACCGTAGTAGTGCTGGAAGCCTTCGCCGCTCGGCCAACGCTTAAACGGCCCCGCCTGTGAAACCTCGTAGAGCGGTGTGTGATCCCACTTACCAAGCGCGTAGTTCACATAGCCGTTCATCTCCATGACCTTTCGCAACCGACTTCGCGTCATCCGGAATGATCGCGTTGTAGCCAGGGAAAGCCCATGGCTGTCAGCGAGTGCGATCCGAGACCAATCGAGTGCGGGTTGCGGCCAGCCATGATCGACGCGCGCGACGGGGAGCACAGCGCCGTCGTGTGGAAGTTGTTGTAACGAAGCCCGCCCTCCGCGAGGCTGTCGATGTTCGGCGTCTCGATCAGCCCGCCAAAACTACCGAGCTGCGCGAACCCCGTATCGTCGAGAAGGATGACGACGACGTTCGGAGCTTTGTCTGGAGCCGGTGTGTAAGTTGGAGGCCACCACTCTTCGGAGTCTTCGTAGCGCTCTGCGATCTTGCCCTTGAAGTTGAGGGGCGAGGTCGGGTCATTCGAGGCTTCGGGGGGCGGCTGAGGCTCTTCGGGCGCATCGACGACCTGAGGGTACTGGGGAGGAGGCCCGCCCTTGTCGCAACCGGCGAACAGAAGGAGGGAGCCCACGACGAGGATCATCTGAGTTCGCATCGCGCGAGAATCAGCCCGCGGAGCCCAATGCTCAAACAACAACGCGATGGCGGCCGAATGCCGCACACGGTGCAAGAACTTCTACCTGGAGGGCTACCACAAGCAGGCTCAAGACGAGTATGATGGCGTAAAGGAGGTGGGCAAGCCGCTCACACTGGCTGAGCGAAGCAAGCGGCTTGCCGCAGCATAGATGGACACAGGTCCCGAGACACAAAGCCCGGCAACGCCGGATGAAATCAGGGCGCGCATTCGAAGCGAGCACGCGCAGATCTCTGCCCTGCTCGCGCGCGTCGAAGCATTGACCGAGCGGGTCGGCAACAACGATACGACGTCCGTGATCGCGCTACGTGACGAGCTCCTGGCCCTCGGCGAAGTACTGCTCAAGCACTTACACTATGAGGAGTACCAACTTCCGTCGCTGGCCGAAGCAGACAAGGTCGACGAGATGGTGGAGGGCATGCGCCAAGAGCACCAAGCGCAGCGCGATATCTTCGACAGCGTCATCCGCGATCTGGACGAAACGGCTGTCGGTTCGAAGCTGGTGGTGGGCGTCAGGGAGCTGTCCAGGGCCATCCGAGACGATATGGAGCACGAGGAACGAGAGCTGCTAAGCACACCATCGGTGAGGCCCGACGCATGAAGATCATGTACAACCCCGCGACCTGCAACCACTACGGCGTGTGTCTCGAAGAGGCCCCCGAGGTATTCTCCTTCGCCGAAGACGGCAGCCTGCGGATCCAAAGTTACGATGTGCCCCCCGACCTCGAAGACAAAGTTCGGGATGCGTGCATGATGTGCCCCACCCAATCGATCCAGGTCGAACAGGAATAGTCAGATTCGCGTCAGCAACTTCGTCGTCAGCATCCGCGACGACGCAATAATTGGCGCCATCGTGTGGCTCGAAGCGCTCGTTGGATACCCAGACGAGTCGAACACGTACACGTCTCGCGTCCCGTACACCTGCCCATCCAAATCCGCACCACCGTCGCGCGCCGAGGCCGCGAACCGTACCGTTCCCTGTTGGTGGGCGCTGATCATGGGGGCCGTAGCAGGTGCAAATGTCAGCTGTTGGGCCCGCCGGGCCTCGCGCGCCGAGCCAATGATCAACGGCGGCGCCGTCGGAACGAGGACCTCGCGCGCACCTGATTCGAGGTACACCCTCGCCGCGGTTTCCACTGCATGACGAAGCCGCTGCTGATGGTCCTTGCGCTGCTCGTAGTGAATCGTCAGCCGGCCCCCACGCGCGACCTCAACGCGACCGGATGGCGCGTCGGGAGCCAGCAAGAGCGAGGGGGCCATGCGGTCGTACTGCGCCATGCCCTCCATGCCCGAAGCCCCCGAAAAGGGCAACAAGCTCGCCACGATCCCGGGCGTTCCCATGATGCCCTCGATACGGTAGCCCCAGAGTCCGAACTCCGCGTTATCGTCTTCCTCGAACTCGGTGACCGCGTACGACTGCGGGATGCCGTCGAAGGCCGCAATCCGCTCGTCGAAGATACCGATGATGGGAAGCTGGGGCTGAAGCATGAGATTCTGCCCGACATGGGAGTTCCCGACGCCGGAACGCAACAGCAGTTGCGCCGATGCAATGGCGTTCGCTGCGACGATGACGATCTTCGCTCGGACTCGGAGCTCGTGCTGCTCGTGATAGCCACCCGGATCGAGCGTGCGAACCGTGATCTCCTTGAGCTCCTTGTTGGCGCTGTCGATCTTCACCGCACGCGCTCTCGTGAAGACACGGGCGCCCGCGGCGATGGCCTTCGGAAGTGCCACCATCCTCGGGTTTCGCTTGGCGTGGACCGGGCACCCAATCAGGCAGGTGCCGAGGCCGCGGCAGCCCACGCGGTTGTGCATCATCACCTCGCCGCGTAGCCCGAGCGCTTCTGCCCCCTGCCGAAGCCTGTCGTTGGCGGTGTTGACCATGCTCTCCGGGATGCGGCTCGCCGAGAGATCGGCGAGCGCATCGTCTTGGAAGGGGCTGAATCGCTCGGGTGCGAAGTCCTCGAGCCCGTACTTGGTCGCCCAGTGATGGAGCACGCTCTCGGGCATCGGCACGACGTCGCAGGTGTTGATCACCCCGCCCCCACCGAGCACCCGTCCCTGCAGAACGCTCACGGAGAGGTCATGAGAGGCTCGCCCTCCCCGGTCCATGTAGAGCTGATCGTACATCGCGCCGTCGCGTTGAGTGCGTTCCGGACCGATGACGTCGCGACCCTCTTCGAGGACCACGACCTCATGCCCAGCTTCAGCCAAAAGGTGCGCCGCTGTGGCCCCACCGCAACCGGAGCCGATGACGCAGACTTCAGCGGTGATCTCTTCAGGTGGCGCCTCTTTCGACAACTCGATGATCCCACTGGTCATGGTGAGACACCTGGCGTGCGCTTCATCGACGGCCCCGGGTAACCGATGTACGGCCACACTTGCTCTTGATCGAAGTAGACCAAGTTGAAGAACTTCCGCATCGCGATGCTGACCTGCCGTCGCAGCAGGTTGTCGCTGAGAGCCCACTCGTTCCAGTGCGCCGTGCGTTCCGCCACGCCGAGCCGGGAAAACGTGCTGAGCTTCTTGTCGAATGCTAGCGGCCCGAACTCGACCAGCACCAGTGCCTTTCGAAGGTCCTTGACGCTCTGCCCGGGCTCGTCGGACAGGAAGACATCGAACTTCCGGGGGAGATCCATCGATGCAGGATCGATCGGGATCGCGTCTGTTTTCGGAAGCACGACCTCGACGAGGCTTCGAAGCGTGCGGTACTCGTGCGCGTCGAGCACCCGAAGGCCATCGACCTTTGGCGGCCGCCCCCGCAATGCCAGAAGGCTACCACCACCGACGCCCAGGATCGCGCCACCTGCCACGAGGCTCACCCTCAGGAACCGACGACGGGAAAGAAAGCTGAAGAGCCCCTCTCTCGCAGATGCTTTGGCCGGTGCGTCTCCCATCGTCACAGGCGATCTTGTGCCTGTCGCGCGCCAGCGCTGCAAGTAAATCCGGGCCCTCCATGCTATACAAAATGCATGGGCGGTGGCTGCGACGAAATGAAGGCATTTCGGGAGCTACAATCGCATCTGGCCCCCCGCTGGGCACTAGCCGACGGGGACGGGCCGGAGGCGCGGGACATCGTCGTCGTTCCGTCCCTTTCGTTCGACGGCATCGACACGGTCTCCATCGACGGGGTCATCCACTACGAAGAGCGAATGCTCTTCGCGCTGAACCTGCTGCGACATCCGCGCGCGCGTGTGGTCTACGTGACCTCTGCGCCGATTCATCCGGCGGCCGTGGACTACATGCTCTCCCTGATTAGCGGCATCCCCAACGAGCACATGCGGCGCCGACTGACCGTCCTGTCGCTCTACGACAGCTCGCTCGTGCCTCTCACCCAGAAAATCCTGCAACGGCCTCGGGTCATCGAGCGCATTCGTCATTTGATTCGGCCCGAGTGCGGGCTGATGACTTGCTTCACGGTGTCCGAAGCGGAGCGGAGCCTGGCGGTCGCACTGGGTGTCCCACTTTACGGCGTGGATCCGGATCTAATCTGGCTTGGCACGAAGAGCGGCTCTCGGTGGGCGTTCCGCAAAGCCGGGATACCGTTGCTTCCAGGCGCAGAGGATCTGAGGAGCGAGTCGGACCTCGTGCATGCCGTCGACGATCTATGGGAGGACAACGAAGACCTCGAGCGCGTGGTCGTCAAGCAGAACACCGGCTTCAGTGGACAGGGCAACGCCATTCTCGATCTAAAAGCGCTCGACGCAGTCTCACCAAGAGGTGATGCGAGCCGCGAAGCGCGGGAGCAGGCCCTCGCCGACGCGGTCCCCAAGATGCGCTTCGTCGACCCGCGTCAAACTTGGGAAACATTCAAGGAGAAGCTCGAGCGGGAGGGGGGGATCGTCGAGGCGTTCGTCGAAGCCGAAGACAAGCGCGCTCCGAGCTGCCAACTTCGCATCTCGCCAACGGGCAGCCTGGACGCGATTTCCACGCACGACCAACTGGTCGAAGGAGTCGACGGGCAGATCTACGCCGGCTGCAGGTTCCCAGCTGACTCCTCCTACCGGATGGACATCCAACGAGATGCCCTTCGGGTGGGCGAAGTCCTGCACGAGGCAGGCGCAATCGGCCGGCTCGCCGTCGACTTCATCTGCACGCAGGCAAACGACGGCTCGTGGAAGCACTTCGCAATCGAAACCAACCTGCGGCTAGGCGGGACGACACATCCAATGATGCTGCTTCGCATGCTGACGGACGGCCGATACGACGCGGATACGGGCCTCTACCTCACACCGCGAGACGAACCGCAGTTCTACGTCGCGACAGACACCATGCGTGCCGACAGCTACCGCGGGCTCCTTGTCGAGGACTTGCTGGACATTGCAGCGGTCGACGGTTTGCACTATCAAACCTGGTCCGAATCGGGGGTGCTCTTTCACTTCACGGGCGCACTCAGCGAGTTCGGAAAGCTCGGCATCACTGCCGTGGGGAAGAGCCCAGCCGAGGCGGACCACTGGTTCGAACAGACGAGGCAGGTATTGGACCGCGAAACGAAGAGTCGACGTTGTACATCGAAGAGCTAAAACCAGGCGTGTTGCGGGTATCGGCCTCGGCGGATTGGCCGAAGCCTTACGTCGGCGTGTGCGGGTCGATGCACGGGAACGAGCCCTGCGGCGCGGATGCGATTCAACGGATTGCCCACGCCTTCGAGAGTGGAGATCTCGAGCCCGCGAACGGAACGGTGTTCCTGATCGAAGCGAATCCCGAAGCAATTTCGCAGGGGCGCCGCAACACCCGCGGAGGCGATGACCTCAACCGCTTGTGGGACTTCGAGTTCACCGAAACGCTTCGGCCGGAGGCGTGGGGGTACGAGCACCATCGCGTGCTCGAGCTCAAGGAAGTCCTCGGAGAGCTGGACCTGTTCCTGGACCTACATTCAGCGGGAACACCGACCCCGCCGTTCGGCATCAGCAACGGTGAAGCATCCATCGACGACATCGCCAAGCAGATCGGCATCTCATTCTTAGTGCAGTCATGGTACGGCCTCGCCGGCAAGGTAATCACCGGCTTCCTCAAGCTCGCAGGCGTGCCTGCCTTGTCCGTCGAATGCGGGTCGCACGACGATCCGGATATTTCCAACACCGCCCACCGCATCGCGATGAACTTCCTACGCGTGACGGGGGCCATCGACGACGGCAACGCAACCAATGGCAACGAAGTACGCACCGTCCACGTCGTCGAAACGATCACCAAGCCAAGCGAAGAGTTCGGTTTCGGCGCTCCGTGGAAGGGCTTTCAAGAGCTCGAGCCCGGCACCCTCGTCGGCCGCGATCGAGTTACGGAAATCCGGGTCAGCCGCCCGTGCTACGCGGTGCTGCCAAACGAGGACGTCGAAGTCGGCGACGACGTGATCTACCTGGCCGTGGACACGTAGGCTGTCGCTGTCGCTGTCGCCGACACTGACACTGACACTGACACTGACACTGACACTGGCGCTGACACTGACACTGGCGGGGGCGGGAGGCTCTCCGGAATTTGCTGGGAATCGGCGGCCTCCCTCCGTATAACCCTTACCCATGATGTCTTCGCTCGACGGGGAGAGGCGGCGGTCGCTGGCTCTGGTTGTGCTGGCGGTTGCTGCGCTTTGGCCTGCCGGCGAGCCGGTGGCCTCTGCCCAGGTGCAGGAGCCGATGCCAGCCGACGATGCTCATCCGGCGGAGGAGCAACCGCACACGCCCGGGGCCGAGCTCGGCAAAGACGCGGCTCCTACGACGACGGTGGTGATCGGAGAGGACGAGGGAGGGCTCATCGAGGCCTATACGATCGAGTTCGGTGATGAGAAGGACTGGGTTCGGCTGGCGTCGGGCGAATGGTTGAGGGGCAACATCGAGCGCATGCGTGACGGCGCGATGGAGTTCAACAGCGACGAGATCAAGCTGATCACGTATGACTGGAAGAAGGTTCGCGAGCTGCATTCGCCAAGGGCGAACAGCTACAGCTTCACCGATGGGACGGACCTCGTTGGGCCGGCGATGGTCAATGAGGAATTCGTGGTGGTGCAGACGGTCGATGGGATGGTGACGCGACCTCGTGCCGAGCTTGCCGCCATCATCGAACACACGCGACGGGAGCGGAACTACTGGTCAACCGTGCTTCGGTTCGGCCTGACGGCCAACGCGGGGAACACAGAGAATCTCACGTTGAACGCGTTCTGGCAGCTCGTCCGAGAGGACACGATGACGCGCGCCGCACTGAGCTATGACGGCACGTTTGGAACTGCGTCGCGCGCTGAGGTCGCGAACCGGCATCTCGCCAGCGGCGATGTCGACATCTTCGTTCACCCGATCATTTTCGTGAAGGCGCTGACTGGTCAGCTTCTGTACGACAAGTTCCAGAACGTCCGCTTGCGCGCCACGCCTGCCACGGGCGTTGGTTTCCACCTCATCACGACATACGTCGTCAACTGGGACCTCGAGTTCGCGCCGCTCGGATATCAATATCTATCGCTGATCGACCCCGCGGCTGCGGTAGAAAACCCACAGAACGACGCTTACATGATGTTCCGGATGTTCGCAGACCTCGACTTCACCGATGACATTCAGTTGCTGTTGGAGTGGCGGACCAACCTCGTCTACACGACGATCGGCAACACCAACCACGTCGGAAACTTGGACTTCACTGTGAGGGTGACCACCCTACTCCACACCAACATCTCGTTCCTG
>PVMK01127888.1_pt1 | contig 46070 bp, 48 predicted proteins | sample 1853481 | NCBI WGS metagenome assembly PVMK01 (sample SAMN08533507, study PRJNA380276) | Marine sediment metagenome, whole genome shotgun sequencing project.
GGTAAATCCCGGACCCGCAGTCACCATTGCGACACCAGGCTGTCTGGTCATCTTACCCCATGCTTCTGCCATAAAAACCGCTGCCTGCTCATGGCGGGTGTCAAAAAGCATAATAGGTGAATTTTCAAGATATTGATAAATAGGTGTAATATGACCCCCGCTTAAAGTAAAAATGTATTTTACGCCCCTGTTTATAAGCGCCTCTGCTGCAAGTTGTCCGCCGGTAACGGTTTCCATCTGTAGTGTTCCCCCCTTTTTTTATCGAAAATTGACGATTGACGATTGACAATTTAAGATTAAAGATTGTCGAGCGTAGCAAACTTGTCTGCCGAATTCGTGGCGGAAATCCCAAAATATAGTTTTTCAATTTTACTCACAGATTTTCAACTCACTGAGATCGCTTTCTTTTTCTAAATCCGCAATCCAATCCCGCAGGGCGGGACCAAAATCTCAGAGCTCCATCAACTGGCCGCCGCTAATATTAATGGCCTGGCCTGTACAATAGGAAGAGGCCTCAGACGCGAGAAAGGCAACCAAGCTGCCTACCTCTTCGGGTGAGCCTATCCGGCCGAGCGGAATCGTCTTGCACATCTCCTTTTCCCGCTCCTCCTCTGTGGTGTTGAAAAACCTGGCCTCGAGACCAAAGCGCCACTTTTCAAGGTCAGTCATAATCTGTCCGGGACAGATGGCGTTGACCCGGATACCGGCGCCGGCTAATTCCTTTGCCATCACCTTTGTGAGCATAATCACCCCGGCCTTTGCCACGGCATAGGCACCATTGAACATGGGTGGCACCTTGCCCGCCCTTGACGCGGTGTTGATAATGCTCCCCTTTCTCCCCATCATCATAGGAAGGACGGCTCTGGAAATCCGAAAAACAGAGTGCAGATTGACATCGATGGTCTTCATCCAGGCCGGTTCATCATAGGTATGCACAGCATTGGGCACGCCAAAAGACGCCCCCGCATTATTGCATAGCACATCAATATGCTCGAAACTCTCCCTGATTTTCTCGATCATCCGGCCGATTGCATCGTTATCCGTCACATCCACGCCCACTGCCAGGGCAGATACCGAGAATTCTTCCTGGATTTCCCTGACGATACTCTCCATTTCATCCAAAGTGCCCGTCTTAATCATATCATCCCCACTCCGGTCCTGCCCAAGATCAGCCACAACCACATCAGCCCCTGAGGCTGCCAAACTTCGGACTATTGCATACCCGATCCCGGTTTTTTTCCCAGAGCCTGTCACCAGCGCTGTTTTTCCCTTCAGGTCTGTATACATTCGCTTTCCCCCGTTTTCCTCTTGAACCCTGAAATAATGACTATGCTTCAAGATAATGAACGCTATTCGATAATCGATTGCTACTCCACTCTTGAAACTATGTCAATAACAAATGGTACTACATAGTGCCCGAACGAAAATTAGGATTTTTTGTTCAGACATCGCGCACCTTTTTCTGCTCATCTCCCAGATAAACAGCATACCTATCCCGCTACAGATCCGAACAGAAAATCGGGATTATGAAATAATGTGAAACAAGGTCGCATAAAATAGTTGCATCCCATGCCGGACATATTTCAACACGCAAAGGAGAAATCACGATGAATCGATCTGAAATGCTTGAACTCCTCATGGACAGTCTGAAACAGTCTGAAACATCATTTTATATTTGTGGATACGGAGCACGTCATACAATATATGAACAAAGCAGCCGTCGAATGGTCCACAGGGAAAACCGCCAAGGTGGGGATGTCGATCTTTGCCTGTCACAAGGAAGAATCCAAACAGATTATTCTGGATGTGGTTGAGGCGTTTAAAAAGGGCTAAGATGAAAAAATGATCCTTAACAGCAAACAACGTCGTACCTTTATGCAGGCCGTCAGGGATAAGAACGGAAGCTTTATCGGGTATTACGAGCGTTTCGAACCGCCGGACGGGTACTCGGTTTCCGGGTGAAATGCAGGGGATGTGGATGAAGTTAGTTTTACCGTGCAAAATGTTTATAAAATGGGGTATGATGATAAAAGTACAGCCTTTGAACCCATGAACGGTTATCATTCACCATAGATTGGAGGTTCCATCATGAATTCTTCATATGATCCTTCGGGGGATAAATCTCTTGTATCCGCGGCCCTGGAGATAACCATCCATGTAGGCCTCGTTGTGCTGCTTCTGTTCTGGTGCTTCCGGATTGCCGAGCCGTTCATACAGATTTTCGTATGGGGCGTCATCATTGCCATTGCTATTTTTCCGGTGTACCGTTGGCTTCGTTCCGCTCTGGGCGGACGTAACAAACTGGCTGCAATGCTGGTTACACTTCTTCTTCTAATTATCCTGATTGTTCCCAGCCTGATGTTTGCCGGGTCTCTTGTGGAAACTGCACAGAAATTATCCGCAGGTTTCTTTAAAGGGTCCCTGAATATCCCTCCACCACAGACAGCGATCAAATCCTGGCCGGTTGTTGGCGAAACATTGTACGATTTCTGGCACCTTTCCTCAGAGAATCTTACATCTGCCCTGAGCAAGATCGCCCCCCACCTCAAGGTCTTTGGCCTGTGGCTGTTGAACACGGCTGCCGGCGCAGGATTCGGAATCGTGAGTTTCGTGATTTCCATCGTTATCGCCGGTGTTATGCTCGCCAATGAAGAGCGGGGCGTATGGGTAGCCCGGGCAATTGCTGTTCGCCTTGCAGGCGAACGGGGAATAGAATTTGTGCAGCTCTCAGGGGCAACCGTGCGAAGTGTTGCCCGGGGTATCCTGGGCGTGGCCGTTATACAGTCCATCCTGGCAGGGCTCGGCTGTCTCGTGGCAGGCGTGCCCGCGATCGGGTCTTTGGGCATTGCTTGTCCTGATTCTTGCTGTGGTTCAGCTCCCCACCATCCTGATTTTGGGGCCGATCATTATCTACGTTTTTTACACGGCCAGTACGGTCCCGGCCGTCTTATTCGCGATCTGGAGCATCCTTGTCGGCGGATGTGACTCTTTTCTGAAACCTCTTTTAATGGGTCGCGGTGTTGACGTACCCATGCTTGTGGTTTTCATCGGCGCCATCGGCGGATTCATACTCAATGGTATTATCGGCCTCTTCATCGGTGCGATTATTCTCTCTCTTGGTTTCAAGCTCTTCCTGGTATGGCTCGATGAAGATATGAAGAAGGAAGAAGCGCCCGACAACTCACCGTCTGCTCCGGTTTCCGAACAGGACTGATCCTCTGAGATGAGATTGCTGAGGACTCATAGCTCTGCAATACTTACATCATTGTTCAAGTGAGATCAAATATCTCTTCCTGTCCAACCCGCTTGCGAATCCGACGAGACCCCCGTCGCTGCCGATGACACGGTGTCAAGGCACAATGATGGATAGCTTGTTCTTGCCGTTGGCATTACCCACCGCCCGACAGGCGGCGGGATTTCCAATGGCACTGGCCAGCTCCTTGTAGGACCACGTAGACCCATATGGGATGGTGATCAAGGTCTTCCAGACGCGTATTTGAAAATCGGTGCCATCTAACGAGAGCGGGAGTGAAAATTCCCGGCATTTTCCCGAAAAATAAGCCTTTAATTGCCTGCAGGTCTCTTGGAGCAGTGGATCTTGGCTGGTCTGCTGCCAATTTTCGTCCCTGGGCAACGGTTTGGAACTGTTGAGAAAATGCACCCGGTTTATGCCGTTGTCATCGCGTGAGAAAAGGATCGGGCCAAGTTTCGAATTCATGGTATCGTAGCGCATGTGAATTCTCCTATTTACGTCCCATCATCCACAAAAGCATGGCCGCATAAGCCCGCCGCGGGCGCCAACGCTCGGCCATTTTGCGAATGTGTGCCGGTTTCAATCGTTGACCATCGGCGGACAGGGCTTTGACAATTCCTAAATCACCCGCCGGAAATGCATCCTGGTAACCCAGACCGCGCATGGCAATGGTTTGGGCGGTCCAGTCACCGATTCCCCGGAAGGCCGTGCAACGCTTGATGAAGGTGTCAAGATCGGTGGTCGTCTCCAGATCAAGGGTGCCGTTGACCACGGCTTGGGCAAGGGCCGCTATGGCTGCTGCCTTGTTGCGCGTCAGGCCGCAGGGTCGCATATTGGCCCCTTGAAGGCTGGCTGGGCCGGGAAATACCTTTTCAATTCCTTTCGGTGCAGGGAGCGAAAGGTCTTTTGAGAATGCGTCAGCAATTCTGCCCATTACCTTGGTGGCAACGCTTATTGACACCACCTGGCCAACAATGGCGCGCACTGCGAATTCAAAGGCATCCCAACTTACCGGAACCCGAACACCGGGGTAGCGTAACCAGACGGGGCGTAACACGGGGTCTTCACGAAAAAAGGATCCCAGTGCCATCGGGTCTGCATCAAGATCGAGCATTCGCCTGACCCGCCAAACCACCTGCATCAGGCACGATAAGCCGGATGCGTGAACTTCGAGCAGTACGGCATTAAGACTCGGCACATCTTGAACGGACAACCAACCCGGGTGTCCGTTCAGGGAAAAGCTTCTTTCATAAACTTCATTTTCCACTTTTTCTATGCCGGCAATGGCACGCGCACGGAAATAGTCCAGCATGGTGTGCCAATCTAACGGTGGGCGGTACGATAGCATCAAAGCACAAGATTTCAAGCCTGGTTGTCTATGAACGGGCAAAGGTTTTCTGAACGTTAACGGGTCACGATGATAAAGGTTGAGCAGTGCATCTAACATTCCTTGGGTGTTGTCAAATCCGGCGGCATTAGTGACATCTTTTATCGACAAAGCGGTGTCGGTGAGCAGCATTTTGGCGAAACCCATTCGAAATGTTTTCCAATAATTTCGCAATGTCGTTCCAACAGCGGCCTGAAAAACGGCGGGAATGTTACCCGCAGGTCCTTTGATTTTGGCTGCCCGGGTAATAAAAGCGGCATCGGGTGGTATTCCCTGGTGGATTCGTTCAAGGGCATGGCGAACCTCCCAGGTATTGGCATTTCGAATAAGGTCACCTGGGGCTACTTCCGGTCGACAGCGAAGACAAGGCCTGAATCCCGCCGTTTCAGCCTGGGCCCTATTTTGGAAGTAGATATTGTTGGGCTCCAGCGGAGGTTTCCCCGGGCAGGTTGGACGACAATAAATTTTAGTGGTTGACGACCCTGAGAAAATAAGCCCGTCATATCGCACATCTCTCGTAACTCTTGCCGTGCGGCAAACATTATATGTGAAGGTTTTGTTTCTTGTAGTTTTGGTGATCATAGCAAATAAGGGAAGCACCTTTTATTTCCATAAATTTTGCATGCTCTTCACTCCAGTAATGCTGTCATTCTGGGAACTTCATGTTGACGTCCTCCAGATTCAAGGTGAGGCCAATTTTGAAAAGGAAGGATAGGATTATAGTTTTTGATGCGGTGGAGTATATGCGAAGCGTGGTTTTCTGTCAATGTGGGCGGTGGCCCACATATTGTGTTTTTTTCTATATATCTTCCTTGACCTTGCGAAAACTATCTCATTGCTGGATGGACATTATTTGGATTCTTAAATCTCGCCGTGGATCAAAGGACGGCATTTCTCCTTGGCATTATTGAACGTTAGTTGATAGGATAAACTCTATAGTTGAATAAATAACATGGGAACATGGGCGTAAAAAGTCCCCAAGTCCGTCACCCGCGCGAAAGCGGGGGTCCATAAACACCTAATTTTCCTGGATTCCCGCGTTCGCGGGAATGACGAAAACGGAAGATTTTTGACTTTTTACGAGTTCATCAATAATGGAGAAATGGAAAATGAAAAACCGAAACAATCCAGATGCCGTGGGTTCGCCAAACGTCATTCAGTGGGATGGAGATAATCGGCCTGTGTCACCTGATTTTCCTGTCATCCCATTTATCGAAGGGGATGGTATCGGCCCAGATATCTGGGCAGCCAGCAAATCCGTTCTGGATGCAGCGGTAGAAAGAGCCTATGCCGGAAAAAAGAGGATATCCTGGCGGGAAATTCTGGCAGGGGAAAAGGCTCAGGCCCACTATGGCCCGGCGAACCCCCTTCCGAAAGAGACACTCACGGCCATATCCCGTTACGGTGTGGCCATCAAAGGTCCCCTCACCACCCCCGTCGGGGGGGGGGTTCGTTCCCTTAATGTGGCTCTTCGGCAGACCCTTGATCTATATGCCTGTGTACGTCCGGTCTGCTATCTTGAAGGCGTCCCAGCACCGGTGATTCATCCCGAGCGGGTGGACGTGGTGATCTTCAGAGAAAACACGGAAGACGTGTATGCAGGACTGGAGTGGCCCGCCGGTTCTGCCGAGGCCCGTGAGCTGTTAACATTCGTCAATGCCAAATCCGAGGCCGCGGGAGGCACGACCGTTTCCTTAGAGAGCGCCGTGGGCATCAAGCCCATGAGCCGGAAAAACACGGATCGCCTGGTTTCCATGGCTATTCGATATGCCCTGGAACATCACAGGAAGAGCGTGACCTTGGTGCACAAGGGAAACATCATGAAATACACGGAAGGCGCTTTTCGGGACTGGGGATATGGGGTTGCACGTGAGAAATATGGGGATGTCACTCTGACGGAAGCGGAGCTGTATGAAAAATTACATGGCAAACAGCCTGCCGGAAAGATTGTGATCAAGGACCGTATCGCCGATGCCATGTTTCAGCAGCTTCTCCTTCGCCCGGAAGAGTATGACGTCATCGCCACCCCCAACCTTAACGGGGATTATCTTTCCGATGCCGCGGCCGCCCAGATAGGCGGGCTTGGGATGGCCCCCGGTGCCAACATCGGGGATTGCTGCGCTCTGTTCGAAGCCACTCATGGCACAGCCCCTAAATATGCGGGTCAGGACAAGGTCAACCCCGGCTCCCTGATTCTGTCAGGTGTTGAAATGTTCCGGTTTCTTGGTTGGGATGAGGCAGCAAAACGGGTGGTTTCGGCGCTTAAAAAGACCATTTCACAAGGGATTGTCACCTATGACCTGGCACGGCAGATGAAGGGGGCAAAGGAGGTCAGGTGTTCCGAGTTCGGTATGGCTATTGTGGGGAATATGGATTGAAAGGGATAGGGCCTAATAAAGCAAACCAAAGATATTTGATATTTGAAATTAGACGTAAAATGTCTCATTGTTATGAACGTCCAACATCGAATGGTGAATGGGGTCCAGAAAAAGAATTACTCCTTAAATATTTAACATTCGTTCTTTTCATTCAATGTTCAATGTTGGACGTTCGATGTTCGATGTTCATCGGTTAGAAAACCTTGGATTCCAGATAAATTCAAATCTGTGAGAGAAAGTGAAGCTTCTCTAATATTCAATAAGCGAATCGCGGCCTATTTTTCCTGGAGAAGCAAAACCGGTCATGGACATGAGCCGTTTCATCTCCTGTGTCATCTGCTGGATAACCTCCTTGACACCTTCGCTGCCATCGGCTGCCAGTCCGTGAAGGATCGGTCTTCCCAGACCTACCAGTGTGGCCCCGAATGCCAGACCCTTAAAAGCATCACTCCCGCGCCGGAATCCCCCGTCCACTAATATTACGGTTTCGCCCTTTGCAACAGAGACAATTTCATCCATGACCTGGAAGGGATGGGGAAGATAATCCAGGGTGTGTGCCCCATGATTGGACACGAAGATGGCGTCAGCACCCGCCTCTATGGATTTTTCAGCGTCCTCTTTGCCCAGTACACCTTTGAATATCAACGGGACGGATACATTCTTTCTAATCTCCTTAAGCTCTTCGAGAGAGAGCGGTGAGCAGTCAAAGGCCATCTGTTTATCATGTACCTTGGTCCCCTGTCCGGAATCGATTTCAATGCCGAGCCAGTTGACACCGGCGGCCTGGATTTCATCGATAGCTTTGAACATCATCGGGCGGTCTTTTAATGGCTTTACATTTGCAGCTAAAGCGACCCCTGTTTCTGCAATAGCCTTCAGGTCCTGGGGTATTGGAGTCCCGGTCCACATGAGGCTCCCTGCCGCTTTCAGACCCTCTGCCAGTACCATGAGACCGTCATCAACTATCGCGGGGATAGGCATGGTCATGGAAGACATGATAATTGGTGTACTCAAGTTAACGCCCAGAACAGAGCAATCCGTTTCCACTTCGACCCCGTCAATACAACGCTGCCTGAGGGTGTATCGATCAAGGACACGTCGATTATTGGAGAGGACAAACTCCGTCTCCACCCCATCCAGCAACCACCCAATGTCACGGCTTCTTATTTCAGCTTCTCCTTTTTGGTAAATTTCCGTCAATTCCATTTGTCCTGCCCTCCTATAATGCTACGTTGTAGTTTTGACACCCACCTATAATCCGCCTTAGTAGCTATTTGTTCAAATGTAACCGTTCACGGAACGTTGAAATTGGAAAATAGAAATTAGAAATTTGGCCTTCATGCTTTTGTGCTGTTGATGGGCGTATTCAATTTTGGGCCGATCTCCCCAGTTTCTAATTTCCAATTTCAAGTTTCAAGCCGTGAACGGCTACCTATTTCTCAAACATTTTTCTATAGTCGCCGTAACCCTCCTTTTCCAGATCTTCCCTTTGAATAAAGCGAAGGGCAGCAGAGTTGATGCAGTAACGAAGTCCTGTTGGTTCAGGCCCGTCAGGAAACAGATGCCCGAGATGAGAATCGGCATGTTTGCTTCTCACCTCTGTCCTTTTCATAAAAAGAGTTCTATCTTCAATCTCAACAATATTTTCCGGTTCAAGGGGTTTTGAAAAGCTCGGCCATCCTGTTTTGGAATCATACTTGTCAGTAGAGATAAAAAGAGGCTCCCCGGAAGCTATATCAACATAGATCCCCTCTTTTTTGTTATCCCAGTATTCATTGTCAAATGGCCTTTCGGTGGCATTTTTCCGGGTTACCTTGTATTGCAACGGTGTCAATCTCTTCTTTAACTCCTCTTCTGACATTTTCTTGTATTTCCTGTTATGGTTTCCGGATCCTTCAATTTGGGTTTTGTCCTTCCATACATTTATCAAGTATTGGTCGCGACCGGAACCTCGTCGGTATTGTTTATACCCCATGGGATTTTTACGGTGGTAATCCTGATGATAGCCTTCTGCCTTATAAAATCTGGAAGCCCTGATAATTTCTGTAACAATCGGTTTATCATATATTCCGGAGTTATCAAGATCTGCCCTGGATTTCTCTGCCAGAGCCTTTTGCTCTTCATTATGATAAAAAATTGCCGTTCTGTACTGTGGGCCCCTGTCCACAAATTGCCCACTTGGATCTGTAGGGTCGACCTGCCTCCAGAACAGATCGAGAATCTCCGAATAAGTTGTCCTGGAAGGGTCAAAAATTATCTGGACGGCCTCCACATGACCGGTCTTTCCACTTGAGACCTCCTCATATGTGGGGTCCTTTTCTTGCCCGCCTGTATAACCTGATATAACGTCTAAAACCCCTTCCAGTCTTTCGAAAGGATATTCCATACACCAGAAACAACCTCCGGCAAAGGTCGCCTTGCCAAGTTTAGTTTGAGCTTCTGAATCGCTATGCATCAGTACCAGGGCGGGTAGTAAAAAGAAAATTTTACTGCTTATGCCAAACATATTGAATTCCTAATCCGGATAAACCGGAAAAGTGCCTAAAGTTGATGTTTGTTTTTTCACGCCTTGGTCCCGCTGATAGCGGGATTCGACGTTCATCTTTTTCCACCCCGATCTATCGGGGCTTTCCGGACATTGTAAAAGATTACTTGTGCTTCTTGTCGGCCTCTGGCGGATTTGCAAAAAAGTCAATTTGTAGCGGTCAAACCCGAACTCAGGTCTTTATTGCTCCACCTCATGTAAACCCTGTTCCTGCCGTACAGGTATAGCAGTGGTCTGCCACAGAAATTGGGCTTCCAGGGTCCGGGGGTCCTGTCATTTCAGTGATATGGATTTTCCGCCCTCCCATATAAAGACCTTTTGCTAAATTGAAATCGCAATCATAAAGATATCCGTCCCAGGAGACTGAAACCATTGTGCGGCACATGACCCTTTCGACCGCACATGGATTAAAACCTGAAGAGAGTTTTTCGATATATCTGTCCAGGTTTCCTGATTCCAAAAGCCAATCGCGAAATCTTCCCAAAGGAACGTTTGCGAAAGTAAAAAGGTTGTTAAATACGACCCCCCATTTTTTTAACAAAACCTCACGGAATCTCTTTTCGGTTTCAGACTGAGATGATGGGAGAAATGCGCCGGTCGGGTTCGAGACCAGATTGAGTTCCAGCCCGGATCCGTCTGATCCATACCCAAGGGAGTTAAGTTTTTTCAGGGCGGTGATACTCGTGTTGAAGATCCCCCGACCACGCTGCGATTCTGTCTGGGCCTCGTTCAGGGAAGGGAAAGAGGCCACAATTGCTACACCATATTCTTTGAAGAGTTCAGACAGATGGTTTTGTTTGCCGTCATAGAGGGCGGAGAGGTTTGATCGGATTATGATTCTCGGTGCCAGCGGGGAGAGTCTTTCAATTAGATCGGGAAGGTTAATATTCAGTTCAGGAGCTCCGCCAGTTATGTCTATGACCTCAAAAGAGCACCTTTTTGCATAATCTACGATCTCATCCGCGGTTTTGGAATTCATGTTCTCGTTACGCCCGGGTCCGGTGTTCAGATGACAATGCCGGCATGTCTGATTGCATAATAATCCCATATTAATCTGCAACGTGGTGGTTTGATCACGTTCCAGCTTAAGACCGTGCGTGGCTAAGGTCTGGTGAAAAGGCTCAATTGCCATTGCCCTTTTCTCACAGCCCCTGTCTGTGATTCTTGATGATTTCGCGGGAGCCATTGTTAACTCATTTTTTGTATTTACATGGAAAGCTTTTCTGCAATGTTTCGCATCTGAATACCATGGACAAGGGACGCACCGCCTCTGATAGCCGTTACCACATGAATCGCCTCGGTCATCTCAGCCACATTAGATCCTTTTTCAAGACAGGATTGCGTAAAGGCATCAATGCAGTAAGGACACTGGATGGTGTGGGCCACGGCAAGGGCAATGAGAGACTTCTCTCTCTCTGTCAGTTCTCCTTCAGAAAATACGGCCCCGTAATAATCAAAAAACTTGTCAGCTAAATCAGATGCTTCCTTCCCGATCTCTTCAAACTTTGGAAGGTCTTCAGGTTTGTAATAAGTTTCCATTGGAAAAATCCTCCTTCTTAATATTTGTTTTACTTCAGCTACTTAATAGCCTCTGGGCCCCAGCTGCCTGACTCATACGGTAAAAGCAATTTTGACCGATCATCACAAGTTTCACATCCCTCCAAAATGGGGGTCAGAAAGGCCCAGCAAAGCTCTACACCGTCCTGCCGCCAAAAGAGCATATGATCGCCCAGCATGCAGTCAAGGAGCACTTTTTCGTAGGCGTCCAGTATGGGACCGGTGTAGTTCTGATGATAGTGAAAATCCATTGTGACAGATCTTAGACATACCCTGGCACCGGGGTTCTTTGTCTGAAAGGTCAATGAAATTTTTTCATCCGGATAAATGCCCAGAATTAGTCGATTGGCAGTGATGTGTTCACCTAAAGTCTTGCGAAACATAGAATGAGGGACCTCTTTAAACTGAATAACTATTTCGGTTAGCTTTTTGCCCAGCCTTTTCCCCGATGTGAGGTAAAAGGGCACACCCTGCCAGCGCCAGTTGTCTAAGAAAATCTTCATCATGGCAAATGTGGGGGTCAAAGATTCAGGGTTGATGTCAGCTTCATCGCGATAGGCCGGGACCTTCTTTCCATCAATGGTGCCGGCGGCATATTGCCCAAGGACCAGGTAGTCTTGTAGATCAGCGGTGGGAAAAGGCCTGATAGTCCTGTACACCTTAACCTTCTCGTCACGAACCCGATCGGCCTCGAACAGGGAAGGGGGGTCCATGGCCGTCAGGGCAAGGAGCTGCATCATATGGTTCTGGAACATATCTCTCAATACGCCTGCCTGCTCGTAATATCCCGCCCTGTGCTCTACACCGAGGGTTTCAGCGGCAGTAATCCTCACATGGTCAATGTATCTTCTGTTCCAGATAGGTTCAAATATGGCGTTGGCAAAACGGAACATGAGGATGTTTTGAACGGTTTCCTTGGCCAGGTAATGATCAATCCGGAAGATTTGATGCTCTCCAAAATGCTCATGCAGGGATCGGTCCAGGTCGATGGCAGTGTCCAGGTCACGACCGAATGGTTTTTCCACAACGATTCTTACCCAGCCGTTTTTATTTTCATCTTCTGTTGATAAACCGGCGTTACCAAGCATTTGGGCGGTTGATTTATAAAGAGACGGTGGGATGGCGAGATAAAAGACCCTGTTCCCTTTCATGCCATGTTCTATATCCAGTTTCCTGAGGGAGCCGGCCAGGGCCTTGAAAGAGGAGAGCTCTTCATAGTCAATGGCCTGGTAGTAAAGCGATTGAGAAAAACCCTGCCATTTTGAATTGTTGTGTATGTTTGCGGACAGCAGCGCATCTTTCATCTTATCTCTGAATTCCTGATCACTGAGTTTTGTGCGTGCGCATCCAACAACAAGAAATGGATCGGACAAACCATTATTGAGATATAGATTAAAGAGGGCCGGGATGATCTTTCTTGCAGTCAGATCGCCCGAGGCGCCCACAATGACAATCATACAGGGATCCGGGTTTTCTTCGATGAGACAGGACCCAAAAGGAATCTCCAGATCTGGCGCTGTAGTCCCGGCTATAGTGGTGTTGCCTATGTTCCGCATTTCATCATTGTTGTTCATGCTGACATTTTCCCCTCATGCATTAAACTAACTCACTTCTTATCTGCAGCCACTGTCGCATGCCCACCAAACTCTCGACGAAGGGCTGCCACAACCTTATCGGAGAATGAATCCTGTTTCTGAGAGCGAAACCTGCGCATTAGAGATAATGCAATCACCGGTGCTGAAACACCGGTGTCAATGGCCTGTTGGACCGTCCATCGGCCTTCTCCCGAATCTTCCACGTAGCCTCTGATCTCAGAAAGATCTGCATCCCTGGCAAAGGCGGACTCCATCAGCTCTAAGAGCCACGAACGCACCACACTCCCCTGGTTCCAAAGATGTGAGATCGCGGAATAGTCCAGTGATTCAGAGTAAGGAGATGACTCCAGAATATCAAACCCTTCACCGTAGGCCTGCATCATACCGTACTCAATGCCGTTATGTACCATCTTAACAAAATGACCGGCACCAACCGCTCCGCAGTGAAGGTATCCCTCTTCGGGAGCCAGGGTCTTAAATATGGGTTCAAGGTATTGGTAGGTCTCTTTCTCCCCTCCAATCATTAGGCAATAGCCTATCTTCAGACCCCATATGCCACCGCTGACGCCTGCATCCACAAACCGGAGCTCCTTTTCTGCCAACAGATCAGCACGCCGGACATCGTCCTTATAATAGGTATTGCCCCCGTCCACAATAATATCATCCGGAGAGAGGAGGCTCTTGAGCTGCGCAATATGATCATCCACAGCAGATCCAGCAGGGAGCATGATCCAGGTGATGCGTGGGAGGGAAAGTTTTTCAACTACCTCTGCCAGAGAATAAGCTCCAATGGCGCCTTCCTTTACCATTTGATCCGTTTTGTTGGGTGTTCGATTGTAGACCACCACCTGGTGCCCTCCCCCCAAGAGACGCTTCGCCATATTCATGCCCATCCGTCCCAACCCTATCATGGCTATTTGCATTATTTGTTCTCCTCGTTGGTGTGGCTGTTCGGTGGTGACATATTTACGAAGCCCTCAAACCTGAGCCTAAATTTTATCCAGTTTATCCTGTTCATCCTGTCAAAGATTTCTTTTTGGCTTTTTAATGATTCAGATTCCAATCATAAAACAGATATTCCACCTCGATGGTGTCCATATGCTCCTTTAGATATGTTGCTTTCTCATCCTGGTCTAAGTAGGGGCGTAAGAATCGGAAAATATCCCGTCTTTGACCAAAATCCTTTTTATACCAGTTAAATATCTCGGAGAGAAGGATCTTATTTTTTTCAGGCAATATGACTACCTCTGAGCTGTTGATGAAGTTCCTGGTTGCGGTCTCAAGCTGGTCATCGATGGCATTGGCTTCATAGAATCGGATGGGAGCGCAGGACCGTGATCCGCAAACTAATGCAAAGTGAATCCTGTTGTCCATGGGCTCAACCATATGGGTGCGGCGGGGATCTCTCCCCTTAAAAACCGGGGATATCCGATAGGGGGGGCGAGTATTGGACCGCAGGATACCGTGCTCAATATCATCAGGTGTAAAGGTGTAGTCTCCTATATTATAGGCGATGTGGGTAAAAAAATTGCTGATTTCCCGTACAGACGCATTCAGCCCCAATTCTACAATACCTTGAACAACAATGGTATTATAAAGATTGATCCAGAAGGCCAGTTTTTCTTCCCGGGTCATAAGACTTTCCAGATCGAACACCTTAAGATAGGCTGCTGACTCTAAATAAGATCTATATTCCTCAGATCTCTTCATGGCCTCATAATCCACCAGGCCACGATCCATGCTGTAAAACATATCCTTAAGCTCGCCGATTGAAGACATCAGCTTTGGAGCCAGGTCTACAGCGGGCATTGGAATCACACCGGGAGCCTCATTGAGGATCTTAACATCCTTCAATTTGCGGGATTTCCTCCAGCCTAACCAGTTCAGGGTCTGCTTATCTTCATCATAGTAATCGTAAACCAGGTCGATGAAAAGAGATGAAGTCCAGCCGAAACTGTCCGAGCCGTAGCCCTTTCCTGTAATGGAGTCGAAATATTCATGGAACCCGAAACGTACCGGGAGCTGGATCATGTCCTTTTTCATGGCGTCTGATTTTTCCCGGTACCCGTAGCTTTTAAGTCCCTGGGAGAGCATCCAGTTGATGTTGATCCACACCGGCCCCCGCCAGTAGTTTTTAGGGTCAAATTCATTTTGGGCCATATCATAGTTCGGGATAGTGAAACAGTTCCCCTGATGCAAGGCACAGAAAGAGACTGAATTCAACCGTTCATACAACAGCCGGGCCTGCTCCTGACTCGCAGCCACTGCAAATAACGGCATGAAGCTGGCTGCCGTAGCCGTGGGAAGTTGCTCACCCGTGACCAGATCAATGGGATCGAACTGCTTGCGTTCAGACGACCACATCCTTTCCCTGATGGCCTGGGATGTCTGTCCCAGCCATTCTTCTACCTCTCTGACGTCCTGATCAATGATCTTGCCCATCTCCACCAAATCCCGATTGGCCCGGCATAAAATAGAGTTAAACAACACGTCCTGGACCAGGAAGGGACACTGATCGTAGATCTCTGCTTCATTATAATGGTTTTCCCTGAAGAGATCCACGAGATACACATAACGGTCGTAGTCTTCGTCGCTTGGGCGCTGTTCTGCCGGTACCCCGTGTGTCAAGTCTTTGCGTTCGTAGGCTGGCAATTCGGTCTTGTCAACCTGGATGGTTTTCAGAGGACGGTCCCAACTGGGCGAGTTGTCCAGACCCGACTCCCATGGATGTCGTATATATACGAGCCCTGTTTTGGCCGGATCACGGTGGTGGTAGAGGTAGCGGTGAGAGGCCATCAATTTAGGGTATATTTCTTTCAGAAAATCGTGGGCTCTCCGTCTGTTTTTGGCATGCTGGTATATGTGTAAGCAGGCTATGGCATGGAGAGGTGGCATTGTAATTCCGCTTGTCAACCTGCTGCCGGGGACCTGCCAGAAGTCGGGTTCCGGAAAATAGTTGCCCAAGGTCTCGGGATTGAAAGCGATCTGGGGAACCATGCCGTTCTCCCACTGGTGCTCAAAAAGAGAGCGGATCTCCTGCATGGCCCGGCCCTCATGATAGTGGGCATATCCGATGGCGATAAACCCCGAATCCCAGTGCCACTGGTGAGGATAGAGACCTGGAGAGGGTTTGGTATAGCGGCCGGTCCAGTTCCCATTCAATATCTTCTGGGCCTGTTTCACATAGCCCTTGAATCCTTTAGTGGAGAAAAACTCAAACATGTCATAACCCGGACGAACCGGAAAACACTTATTCCCCTTTAATTTTTTTTAAGATCTTTGGGATAAAGAATGAAAATATGAAAAGTCCAATGGAAAAAAAGACCTTGAAAGATATCAGCTCTCCCCAATTGCCGGATGCCCACACTTCTTTCAGGGTCCCTATGAAAAATGTGAAGATAAAGGTCCCTACAATTATACCGAGCCCAGTACCAAAAAAATAATCCTTAAAACGGACCTTGGTCAGACCCATCCCAAAATTCATGGGTGTAAAAGGAAAATAGACGAGTCTGAGATAAAGAACGGTGGCAAATCCATTTCTCTCGATGGCATCGTCATATTTCTTGAGCCTGTCTCCTATAAGTGAGGCAGCAAATTCCCTTCCCAGGGTTCGTCCTATAAAAAACGCGGCGCTTGCACCAAGCATGGCCCCTATCCACACATACAGGAAACCCCAGTATGCCCCAAAAATAGCGGCTCCTAACCCGGTGAGCAATGTTCCGGGCAAGAACAGGCATACCCCAATGGCGTAAATCAACATGAAAAGGACCGGGGCCCAGCGCCCCGCCGTTTCCAGGAAATTACCCAAGGCTTCCGCTGTCAGATAATTCTTAACCGGTGTGAAACGGATTAGAGCAATAGCCAGGACAACAAAGCCAACCAGTATGGCGGCCTTTACCAGGGCTTTCCCGCGTGTTTTTGCAGATTGTTTCGTTTCAGTCTCCATTCCTGTCTCCAGTACACAATCCGGATAAACCGGAAAAGTGCCTAAAGTTGAAGTTTGTTTTTCACGCCTTGGCGTGATCGGAGCTTTCGCTTACCTGAACGTTTCCCGCTGGCAGTCCCGCCGCAGTGGGATTCATCTTTCAAAACCGCATGTCAACTCTGCGCTCTTTGTTGGATCTTTGTTTTTTCATTCAACATTCAACATTCGATGTTGGACGTTCGATGTTCGATGTTCATTTTTTTGGTAAACCTTCCATCCTCCATCCTGCATCCTGCATCGTCCATCCCCCATCCTGCATCCTGCATCGTGCATCCAATCATCCATCCATCCCAGTACCCAATACCGAATACCCGATGCCCAGTACCCAATACCCAATCAACAGGCCCTTCCTTTTAGATTAAAAAAGAATTTCAGACCTTTTTTGACCCTGTCCGAAAAGATCTTGGGCGAGAAATAGGTCCCCGCCACCCTTTTGTTAATTTCACCTAAGGTCGGGTAGGGATGCACTGCTGAAGCCAGCGAGGAAAGCTTTACCTTACCGTTGAGCACAGCCACCCATTCATTGAGAAGCTCTCCTGCGCGGGGTCCTAAGATCTGGACACCGATGGGTTTTTCATCTTTGTCCAAGATCATCTTGATCTTCCCGATCTTTTCCCCTTCCGCGAGACTTCTGTCATTGTCTTTAAACGCCTCTGTCCAGACCGAATATTTGATGCCGGCAGCTGTTGCCGCTTTCTCATTCATACCGATGCTTGCGAGTTCCGGGTCTGTATAGGTACACCAGGGGAGGAAGGTGTAATCAACCTTTCTCGGAAGGTGAAAAATCGCATTGCTGATAACGATTCCACCCTCATATCCTGCAGCATGGGTAAACTGGTAGGCGCCAGTCACATCACCTGCCGCATAAATATGTTTTATGTTCGTCCTTAACCTGTTGTCCACCTTCACACCATTCTTATTTAGCTCAACACCGATATGCTCTAATCCCAAGCCCTCTATATTTGGCTTTCTGCCCAGGGCCACTAAGATCTTTTCAGCCTTCAGACTGATCTCTTTTCCGTTTCCATCTTTAATCAATACCTCTCGTTTTCCGCTGCGCTCCAATGCACGGATTATGGTCGTGTTTAGATAAAACTCCACACCCTCTGAGTTGAGGACTCCCATCACCTCATCAGCCAGGTCCTTATCCTCTTTGCTCAGGATCTGACCACTCCGCTGGATCACAGATACCTTTGAACCCAACCGGGAAAAGGCCTGTGCCATCTCCGTGGCGATGGGACCTGCACCTAAAATAATCATGGATGAAGGTAGATGGTCTAAAGAAAAAATCTCTTTATTGGTTATAAAGGGGGTTTTATCAAGACCTTCCACAGGGGGGATACCAGGGGAGGAACCTGTGGCAATAACCCAGTTTTTGGCAGAATAGGTGTTTCCGTTCAGTCGAATAGTATGATCATCGATGAAAGTGGGATCTCCAAATTCCACCCTTGCTCCTAAAGAGCAGAACCTCTCTTCGGAATCGTGCTCTTGAATCGTGCTGATTACCGATCTAATTCTGGCTGTCACCTCTTTGAAATCCACCGGAGGCACCGTCATTTCAGGAAGCCCGAAAACTTTTGCTGTTTTCATCAAATGATACACATGGGCTGTCCGGATAAGGGTTTTACTGGGAACGCACCCAAAGTGCAGGCAATCACCACCCAACTCTTTTTCTTTTTCAACTAAGAGCGATTTGGCCCCTAACTGGGCCGCTCCCGATGCAACAGTCAAACCCGCTGCTCCACCTCCCAGAATCCCTATATCAAAATCATAGACCGGCATGATATCCTCCAAATGGTGACAATGCTTCTTCTATGAATGCATGCGACCCGAACATTAAATTTCTTCCTCATCAATCGTCGATAGAGGCAGATTTTTCAAATCGATTTTTTTTGCGGCTTCGATCCCGGCATGGAGAGCCTTGCGATTGATTTCTTCTGTGCCCTTTGGCACTCTGGCCAGCAGGGCTTTTTCAAGGTTTTCTAACGATATGATCTGGGAAAGAACCCCGACCGCACCAAGAGCAACCATATTGGCGACCATCTCCTTCCCGATTTCCTTTCGCGCAATTCGTGTAAACGGAATGGCAGCTACACGATTTGTCGGTACTTGATGGACCAATGTAGAGTCTACTACCAGTAAACCATCAGTTTTGAGGTCAGAGAAGTAGGTATCGCATGCCTCTTGATTCATTGATAGAAGGAGGTCCGGTTTTATTGCCTTGGGATAATCAATGGTCTGGTTGCTGATAATGACTTCCGCTTTGCTGGTTCCCCCTCTTGCCTCAGGTCCATAGCTCTGGCTTTGGCAGACAAACTTTTTATCATAGACCCCTGCTGCCTCTGCCAATACAATGGCCGCAATAATGATACCCTGTCCCCCGGAGCCGCTTAAACGAACTTCATAGCGTTCTTCTGCCATTTCACCAATCCTAATCGAAAGATCTCAGTCTCCCGCCCTCTCTCGAATTTTGTCATACTCTTCCGTATATATGGGTTTTTCCTCATCAGCTAAAATCCCTATGGTAAACTTGCCCTCAAGGTCTTCAGATGTCATTTTATCTGCCTTTTCCACGGTCACGGCATGGTCTCTCATCCATTCCATCATTGTCACAGGATTCCCCATCTCATTTCGTCTTCCAAACTGAATATGACAGTTGGAGATTATCTCTACTACACTAAAGCCACGTTTCAGGACAGCAGCTTTAATTAACTTATCCAGAATCTGCACATGGTAAACTGTTCCCCGCCCCACAAAGGCTGCCCCAGCCGTAACTGCCAGCTCTGCTATGGAGAAGGCATGTTCTATATGACCGTATGGCGCTGTTGCGGCGTGTGAACCATAGGGTGTTGTAGGTGAAAATTGTCCCCCTGTCATCCCGTAAATCTGATTGTTTATTATAATAGCCGTCAAGTTAACATTTCTTCTGGCAGCATGTATAAAATGATTTCCGCCGATAGCGGTAGCATCTCCATCTCCCATGACAGTGATCACCGTCAGAGAGGGTTTCGCTAATTTAATGCCGGTAGCAAATGTCAAGGCGCGTCCATGGGTTGTATGAAGGGTGTTGAAGTCCACATACACGGGCATACGGCCGGAACATCCAATACCGGAAGCTAATACAATCTCGTCTTTTGTTAACCCCAGCCTGTCTATGGCGCGGATAAGGGACCCTAATATAACACCGTTGCCACATCCCGGGCACCATACATGGGGGAACTTCTTGTCATGACGGAGGTATTTGTGGATTAATTTTGTTATTTCCTTTGGCATGTTTTACTCCTCGAGCAATAGTTCACCAAGGATTTCATCTGGGGTGATGAACTGGCCGTCAATGCGGTTGTATTTCTTCACGTCTGTCTTCCCCTGATTAACACGTTGTATCTCCCTGTAGATCTGTCCCATATTCATCTCAGGTACCAACACCCTTTTGCACTGCTTCAATACTTTATCTACCAGGTGTTCCGGAAAGGGGAAGAGGGTAATCAACTGTAATAGCCCCGCTTTCGTGCCCTTACTCCTGGCATCAACCACAGCACGCTGGGCAGAGCGGGCCACTGAACCATAGGCTATTACTGCTACATCCGCATCGTTCATCATAAATGTTTTGATAATCTGAATCTCATGGAGACCCTGGGTGAGTTTTCGAAACAGGCGGTTCGTAAAGGTCTTGACCTCTTCGGGATGCTGGGTAGGAAAACCCCGCTCATCATGGACAAGACCGGTTACGTGATACCTGTATCCCTCCCCGAATGCGGCCATATCAGGGATGCCTGTGCTGTTATTCTCATAGGGGACATACCATTCCGGTGGGACACTGGGAGTTATCCTGTCGACAATCTCGATATCCTGGGGAGAAGGGAAAATCACTGTCTCCCTGGTATGGGAGACCACTTCATCTGAAAGGAGAACCACTGGAATTCGGTACTTCTCGGAAAGGTTAAAAGCTCGAACCGTAATATCAAAACAATCGGTAACAGTTGATACAGCGAGAACGATAATCGGATTATCCCCGTGGGTTCCCCATCTGGCCTGCATTACATCCCCCTGACCGGGGCAAGTGGGCAGTCCCGTACTGCCGCCTCCGCGCATCACATTAACGACAACGCAGGGTGTTTCCGTGATGCATGCATAGCCTATATTTTCCTGCATCAGGGAGAAGCCCGGTCCGCTTGTGGCGGTCATGCTCTTTATCCCTGCAATTGAGGCGCCTATTATGGCGCCCATACTGGCGATCTCATCCTCCATCTGGATGAACGTGCCCCCTACCCGGGGCATTCGAGCCGACAGGACTTCACTGATCTCTGAAGCAGGGGTTATCGGGTAACCGGCAAAAAAACGGCATCCGGCAGCCAAAGCTCCCAAAGCAATGGCTTCATTTCCCTGTAAAAGTGACCTCTTTTTTTTTGGCATAACGGTGGCCATCATACATCTCCCACAGTATCAGAATCGAGATCCTGTACAGTAATGGCAAAGTCGGGACAGTGCAATTCGCAGAATCTGCAGCCAATGCAGTCTTCAGGACGTTCGAATAGCGGTCCTCCATGTTCATCCTGTCCGATCACATTCTTGGGGCAAAAGGAACTGCAGATGCCACATTTTTTACACCAGTCTTTAAAAACGGTATGGCTGTACCGCTTTTTCGCTCTCCCGGATTGCTTCCCTGAGGATTTTGGGGGGTTACTCTTTTGGGCGTCGACTTCAGACCTTGCATTACGCTTTGTCTTCTCACCGGTCACTGTCCTACCTCTTTCTCTTTTGCGATACCACCGTACCTCCTTAGAGGGGCGGTGGTTGATTAGTCACCGCCAACAATACTCTGTACAGTGGACACGATTTCTCCAACATCATCAGGGAAAACCCCTGAAAACCATATCTTTTGAGGGTAAATCATGACATTAGAGCCTTTGGCACAGAGCCCCATGCATCCCGATTGGGAGACCCTCACTTTTCCTTTCCAGCCCTTCTCATTAACAGCTTCCTTTAGTTTAGACCTTACTAACTGACTGTTATTATCAGCACACGATTTTCTTTTCCCGCCCCTGTCATTGGTACAAACGAAGATATGACTTATGAATGGGGATTCCTTTTTCTCGGCCATGGGAGTACTCCTCCTGCTTAAAAGATTCAACCAAGATCTGATATTGTATTCAATGCGGACCCTGCCCGGAACCACCCTATCTGCTCCTCAGTCAGGGTATGATTCAATAATATTTCATCGGTCATTCCATCTTTTTTCCTTATTACGGCCTTCACTGATTTTCCAGGCCTAAGCCGTGACAGTTCAACAATGCTTATCCTGTCATATTCTTCAATCTGGTCGTAATCAGCAATATCAGAAAAGGTCAGCGGCAAAATCCCCTGTTTCTTAAGATTTGCCTCGTGTATCCTGGCGAATGACCTTGTAATAACAGCTTTAGCCCCCAATAATCTTGGACTCATGGCGGCATGTTCCCGACTCGAACCCTCGCCATAATTTTCATCACCAATAATCACAAAACCGCCGCTGTTTTCCCTATAAAAGATCGCGAGCTCTGAAAGCCTTATCCCATTTTCCCCTGTGACAATATTTGTACCGACCCCTGTTTCTCCGGTGAAAGCATTAACGGCTCCCTCTAACATATTTCTTGATATGTTTGTCAAATGCCCTCTGAATCTGAGCCACTTCCCACCGGGTGATATATGATCGGTAGTTGTTTTCCCCTTTGTTTTGATTAAAACCGGCAGATCGGAGAAATCATTCCCATCCCATTTCTCAAAGGGCCTGAGCAATTCAAGCCGCTCAGACCGTGGGTCAATTTCAACTTCGACCCTGTCTCCATCTCCACCTGGTGGGACGAAAGTACCCTTTACATTAGCCAATCCTGCCCGGGGAAGTGAAGGAGGGTTTGGTGGTTCAAGTTTGAACTCATCACCGTCAACACCGGTGAGCAAATCCACTTCAGGATTGAAACCTGAATCTCCTGAAATGGCAAGGGCCACGGCCATGGAGGGAGAAGTCAAGAAAGCCTTTGTCTCCGGGTTTGCGTCATTTCTTCCCTTGAAGTTCCTGTTAAATGTTGTGAACAGGCAGTTGGGAACACCATCTTCAATATCTTTCCTGTCCCATTGACCTATACAGGGGCCGCAGGAGGCTGAAAGTATAGTCGCGCCGGCGTTCACAATCTTATCGAGAATTCCTTCCCGCTTTATGGTCTCATATATCTGGGTTGAACCGGGAGACAGCATGAGCGGGACTTTTGGTTTAATCCCATGTTCTGCTGCCTGTTCCAGCAACTGGGCCGCCGCATAAAGATCTGAATACGATGAGTTGGTGCACGACCCTAAAAGGACAGCCGATACTTTTTCAGGCCATCTTTCGGACTTGATAAGGGCCTTGAAATCTTCAACTCTTGTTACCCTGTCCGGGCTATAGGGCCCGGCATGTGCCGGTTTTATATCCCCCAGATCGATTTCAATTAACTCATCAAATACTTTTTCAGGATCATTAGTGCAGACTTCATCCTGTCTGAATATTTCAGACATGGATGCGGCCTGTTCAGCATCCTCTATCCGACCAACATTTCTGAGGTATGCATTCATTGAATCGTCATAGACAAACACGGAAGTCGTCGCTCCCAGTTCAGCCCCCATGTTTGTAATCGTTGCCTTCTGGGTTGCCGAGAGTGTTTCAGCTCCGGGACCGAAATATTCAACAATCTTCCCTGTACCGCCCTTGACACTGAATCTCCTGAGCATTTCAAGAATCACATCCTTTGCCGAAGCCCATCCGGTTAGTTCCCCTTTTAGCCTTACCCCAAGCAGATATGGATTAGTGGTTTCCCAGGGCAGCCCGGCCATGACCTCTGCTGCATCAGCCCCCCCCAACCCCTATTGCAATGGAGCCAAGTCCGCCCGCGTTGGGAGTATGTGAATCAGTTCCAATCATCAGACAGCCTGGCACGGCATAGTTTTCGAAAATTACCTGGTGCATCATGCCGGTACCCGGTCCCCAGAAGCCGAGGTCAAATTTCAAAGCGGCAGAAGAGAGGAAATCATACACCTCTCGATTCGTGGTAAGGGCCTTCCTGAGATCTGCTTCAGCGCCTTTATTGGCCCTCAAAAGATGGTCACAATGGATGGTGGCTGGAACACCTGTTTTTTTCCGTCCTGACTCTATAAACTGGAGCATGGCCATTTGGGCAGTTGCATCCTGCATGAGAACCCGGTCCGGTAAAAGCTTTATTTGGTCCTTCCCACGGATCAATATCTTTCCCCTCGATTTTGCAGGTTCATGTAGAAACAGAATCTTTTCCACATAGGAAAGGCCTCTTCCAAGCAATCCTCTTTTTTTTGACAAAACATCCAGCGCTTCGCCCGTACTAAAAGAATGTCCCATCCAGGCTGTCTCCCAAATCCGGATAAACCAAAAAAGTGCCTAAAGTTGATGTTTGTTTTTCATTCGATGTTCGATGTTGGATGTTCGATGTCGGAGTCTTCGCTTACCTGGACGTTCATCTTTTTCCACTACTGGTTGTCGGAGCATTGTACAAAATTCTTGTGCTTTTTGCACAAAACTGAATTGTTAACTGTCTAATCCGCCCTGGACTCCAAAGGTTCATATGTACAGCCCGATAAACCGCAATATTGCCCCACGTACTCGGCCTTTGGTCTATACAGAGCGGGTTTGTCCTGAGCTTCAGCGAATTTTTCCTCAATAATGTGTGCACACCATCCTGTTACCCTTGATATGGCAAAGATAGGCGTCATTAAATCGAGAGGTATCCCCATTATGTGATAAACAGGAGCGCTATAGAAATCCACATTGGGCAGGATATCTGTTTTGCCTTTTTTCCTGAATGCTTCAATGCCGAACTTTTCTATCTCCGTGGAAAGAATGTGCCATCTCTCCTGACCTGTTTTTCTCCCAAGTCTTGCAGCCATATCCTTGAGAAATATTGCCCGAGGATCCATGGTTTTATAAACTGCATGGCCCATACCCATAATTTTACCACCACCATCCAGTTGACTTTTTATCCATCCGGCGATGTCATTTTCAGACTCCAGTTCCATGAGCATTTTCATGACCTTGGCATTCGCCCCGCCATGCAGACTCCCTGAAAGCGCTCCAATGCCGGCGCTGACGCCTGCATACATATGCGCTCTTGTGGAAACTACTTCTCGGCAGGCAAAGGTGGAGGCATTAAAAGTGTGATCAGCATGCAAGACAAGGCATGTGTCAAGATCACGAGCCATCTCCGCATCAGGTTTTTTTCCATGTAGCTGCCATAGAAAATTAGCCGCATGAGAAAGTTCTTCATCCGAAGGCAATGGCTCCAACCCCTTTCTTATCCTGTGCCATGCGGCAGCCAATACCGGGATTCGCGCAATGAGACGGATAGCCATTCTAATGTGCGCATCCCTCGTTTCCTCTAATAGATCCGGGTCCGACATGGCGAGAGAAGTTACAGCCGATTGAAGCATATCCATTGGAGCGGCATCTTTGGGGTAGGTATTCAATATTTCATAGACATAATCAGGAAGATGCCTTTCATCTTTCACTGATGCATCGAAGTCCGTAAGTTCACTTTTTTCAGGCAAACGCCCATTCAAAATGAGATATGCAACCTCCATGAATGAAGAGCCTTGAGCTAATTGCTCTATCCTGTATCCCCGGTAAATGAGAATTCCTTTCTCACCGTCAATAAAACTTATTTTCGTGTCGGCAACGGTTACCCCCCGGAGACCAACGTTTTTTACATTAACTGATTGCGCCATTTTATGCTCCGTTCGATAATAGTGATCTAAAGTGACTAAAGTGAACTAAAGTGCCTAAAGTTAAATGCATTATTTAACCTTTTCAAATTGCCTGAAATTTTCTATCAAGGCCTTGTCTGAGCAACTTTTATTATGCCTCTTGGAAGATAGGAGGCTCGATTTTTTTGACCACATGTTGCCCGAGCCCCTTGGTCGGATTAGTAGCTCAGCCGTTGTGAAAACAGTTGTGAAAACAGTCCATTATAAAATGTCACGAAGTTCCTTAACTTTAGGCACTTTAAATTTTAGGCACTTTAGGCACTTAAATCAGCGTACCTTCCAGGACCGACGAAAACAGGCTGCCACCCCCGGCGTAGGGGCCTGATTTACTAATCACCTTCAATGCTGATAGCACCGCCAGGGCACTCTTCAGCTGACTGAGTTACAAGATCCTTGTATTTATCAGGAATCTCTTCAACAAGAACTATGGACATGAGTTCGTCTTCATCATATTTGAAAATTTCAGGGCATAACATATTGCAGTTTCTATCCCCCATACATAATTCCTTATCCACTGATGCCTTCATTTTTTCCTCCATAATTGATGCGCCCGCAAAAAGTCTCCAAGGCCGTCACTCCCGCGAACGCGGGAGTCCAGTCCCGATGGCGAAATGATTTCCCTGGATTCCCGCGTTCACGGGAATGGCGAAAATGGATCAGTGACTTTTTACGAGTATGTCATAATTAAGTTCAATGTGTTTAATCTTTCTTAGGCCATTCAACGCCGCTTCTCTCTTCGGCAAAATAGCAGAATCTACTCCACTCGAATTCACGCAGAGAAACAGGGCAGCGCAGCTTTACTTTTTTATCATTGATACCGATTACTTCCCAGTCGCCCTTACGCGGGCCACCTTTTATATTCAGTCTTTGTCCTACATTGAATGGATATGGTTCAAAATAGACTACTCTATTCGTTTCCATGGGATTGATGTCTCCGGAATATTATCCCTTTATCAACATTGGGGCCTAATCTATTTTATTGAATGCCTTTGCCAGAGCGCCGCATACAGGGCATCTTTCCGGGGGCTCATTTTCACAGGTGTAGCCGCAAACCGGGCAGACGTAATAATCGACTTCTTCAGCAGAGTCCATGTTGTCAAGGGCCTTTTGGTAAAGGCCTGCATGGACCTCTTCTACCTTATTGGCAAAGGTGAAGGATCTCTCCGCATTTTTTTCTCCCTCCTCTTTAGCAGTTTCGATCATACCCGGGTACATCTCTTTGAACTCAAACGTCTCACCCGAGATTGCCCCTTTAAGGTTTTCAGCGGTCTTGCCGATACCGTTCATGGCGCGCAGATGTGCGTGGGCGTGAACTGTTTCTGCCTCGGCAGCAGCCCTGAAGAGTTTGGCTATCTGTAGATAGCCTTCCCGGTCGGCCTGTTTAGCAAAGGCCAGATACTTTCTGTTTGCCTGTGATTCTCCTGCAAAGGCTTCCTGAAGATTCTGTTGTGTCTTACTCATGATTACCCTCCTTTTTGTTTTATAAAGTTGTAAATCAATTGCATCAAAGTGATGATTACGCTGTTCTCTTGAATTATTAGACCTCCTAATCAGTTATGTTGTTAGTTAATGGGCCTAAAGCACTATCTCAGGTAGTGGTACCACAATAGAGTTCTACCGGTTGAGTAATTACTTGGCCCATAAGTGATCTAAAGTGCCTAAAGTTTAAGGTAATATTTAACATTTTCAAATTGTCTAAAGCTCTCAATCATGGCTTTAGCTGTGTGAAAACAATCCTTATATAGAATGTCACGAAGTTCCTTAACTTTAGGCACTTCAAACTTTAGGCACTCACATTAGCGTACCTTTCAGGACCAACAAAAACGAGCTACCTCCTCCTTCCAGGCGAGAGGATGAATTCTAATGCAATATCGTGGTCTATTTTGCATTAAGAGACCAGTCATAATCAAGATATTTAATCACAATATCTCCTTTGTTGATCTCCAGCCCTTTCTTCAAACCTCCTTTGGCATATTTTAGAATAAATCCTACGACATCTCCATCAAAATCCTCTTCAAACCAGTCGAATATCTTGCTCAAATAGAGCGTATTTCTTTCCAGCCGATTTCTCGATGGATCGTCAATAAAGGCCGACGCCATTTCATTCAATTGTTGATCCAGAATAGCCCCCTCATACGGATCTGAACGGAGGGGCGGGCAGCTCCTCGCAGCACAGTTTATTGCGAAATGTACCCGTGGATCTTTAAATCTGGGTCTGAGGATTCCATGTTCGATCTGGTCTAATGAAATCACTTCCCCATCAATGCGGCATATCTTCTTTTTCCACGGGCTACTGAAAAAACTCCCCAAATCCTTGATGGATTTCACCCCGGGATAACCGGTCAGGATCAGTTTAATGGTCCAGGCGTTGTAGGCATTGATGTAGAAGGCGAACTGCTCGTCTCGTGACAGCTCCTTGGTATCAATCTCTTCCAGGATCTTGAGATACTGATCCAGTTTAGCCTCTTGGTTTTTGAATCCCTGATAATCCACCAGGCCATTTCTTACATATTTTCCAAGCAACCCTGCATAGATACGGTTATCCATTTTCCGAGCGGCCCTGCTTCCGGTTACGAGACCAGTGATGAAGAAACATAAGAGAACAGTTACAAAGAGTAGATGCCTGCGATACCTCATAACGGCCTTCCTCCTCCCTCAAGTTATGATGCCTCAGAGATCCATTTCTTAAGAATATCTCTGTCTTTCTGGTTGATAGAGGTGATCCTGAATCGAGTGACTGTTTTATTGTTCTGCTCTTCAACGGATAGAACCTTCGCATAAATATCGTCAAAACAGTGGGCCTCCATACAGAAATCAAATATTAACTTGATATCAGTAAGGGGTTCAAGATGGGGTTCAACTGACGCCGTAATCAAGTTTTCGTTTAGAATTATGGTCTCCCCTGACATGGTTTCGCTGGCCATCTTTTTATTTTCCACTTTCCAGCAATGAAAAGGGAGGTTTAATTCAATACCATCCTGGTTAGCCGTCTGGGGATCCAGATTAACATTATAAGGCGCCCCGATTGCGGTTACCGGATAGATTACAAGGGGCCTTTTTAATCCTTTCATCATAACGGTATGAGGTGGATTGGCGGTTACTGACTCCTTCACCAGACGGTAGGTGGATTCTCCTATAAGAACTTCCCCTCCAACAGTATTGGATTCTATGCGGGAGGCCATGTTTACGGTTGCGCCCACAATACCATATTTAGCTCTTATTTCAGAGCCGATGTTTCCCACAATAACCGATCCAGTGTTGATCCCTATTCCCATCTCAAGCACTGGATATCCTTCATGTGTCAACTCATTATTCAGTTCCACAAGTGCATTTTGCATGGTAAGGGCGCAGGCAACCGCACGCAAAGGATCGTCGTCATGTTCCTCGGGCACACCGAAAACTGTCAGGATAGCATCTCCAATGAACTCATCTATCATCCCGTCATATTCCACGATGACCTTTGACATGCGCTCGAGATAGCGATTCAAAAGCCGAACCATATCCTCAGGGTCCCTGGTTTCAGAGAGGCTTGTGAAACCGCGAAGATCTGACATCACAACAGTTACGGTTTTCCTATGGCCACCGATTTCTTGCCCATTCGGTGATTCGAGGATTTCATCGACCACCCTTTTAGAAAGATAGCGACCAAAGGTGTTCCGAATAAATTTGACAAGATGCAGGCGTTCCTCTGATATCTTGAGTATTGTATTTAACATCTGCGTGCGGGAGGAAACGATCCCCTTGATCTCCTTGGGGGCGCCTTCCGGCAAGTTTACGTCATTTGGAGATGAGTCATCGTTCTGGAAACGCTTATTAGCCTCGGCTATGCTTTCAAGGGGTGAGATGATTCGTTTCTCAAGGAAGCGCTTGAGCGTAACCATCATGAACAAAACGATGATTGCCACGAGGGATATAATTCTTAAGGCATACCAGAAAAGTTCTACAGATCCCTTATCTTCGGTCAATGCTGCATATATGAGTGTCCCAACCAGCAATATCCCTTCAATGATGAGTATACGCCAGAATACCCCCATCAAGACCACTGCCCTGACACTGTTTTTCTCATTTTTGTTGGGGTCAGGCGGGAGTTTCCTATTTTTCGACCTTAGGAAGGACATTTTCTAACCTTTGAATCATGAACACTTACGATACTCTTAGTGACTTCATTATGTTTCGGGTCTTAACGGTAACTGCACAGTAAAGGTTACGCCTTTTTCCTGGTTAATACGAAAAGAGACATCGCCTCCGTGTGTCTCTACGATCTTTTTCACTATGCCCAGACCCAGACCGGTCCCTTCTCTCTTTGTTGAAAAGAAAGGATGAAAGATACTCTCACGATGTTCCTTTGCTATACCCTCACCATGGTCAGCAACTTCCAGCACTATCCCAAGGCTATTCAGGCGAGTGTACACCTGCACACGATCTCCGGCGTGGGATGCCTGTACCGCATTGCTTATTAGATTCAAAAGGATCTGTTTTACTCTCGGAGCGTCCAGAACGACAGATGGGAGGGAAGGCGCCAGATCAGTTTCAAGTTCCACCCCATTCTCCTTCGCCATTGGTTGAGCCACTCTTACGGAGTCCGAGACTAATTCATTGAAATCTATTTCAGTAAACTGTAGCTCTACGGGTTTCCCAAAATCCAACATTTCCCTGACCATCGATTCCAGATGTGCTGTCTCTTTAATCACAAGCCCCAGTTTTTTCCGATCAGGGTTGTCCGGCCCAAGTTTCTTAAAGACCTGTTTGGCAAAACCGCCAATTGCCATAAGAGGTGTTTTCATATCATGGGCAATTTCCGAGACAGCCTTGCCAACAGCAGCCAGGCTCTTGATCCGAACAAGGGCCCTCTGCTTCTTCCTTTCTCTTTCAACCAGGAATCCAAGAATCAATGCAATACCAATATAGAGCACCCCTTCTGAAAGCCTATGAAAGTCATCAAGAGAAAAACCCTGCCACTGTCTGAAAGCTTGTGGAAAAAATAGGACGGAAACACTTACGCAGATATATATGGCCCCCTTCATCCCAAACCACAAGCTCCCTAAAACCAGAGGCAGGTAGAAGAGCATCCGGTAAACAGCATGGTAGAATCTCAGTTCAGGGAAGGTCAAATAATGGAGGCAAAGAATGCCGCCGATCATGACAGAGATTATCACCACCTTTATTTGTGCGTTATGGTTGGACATAATTAAGCTTGTAATGTGAGGAAACTAACCGCCCCCTTTTTGTTTGGCGCTTTTGGGATAATTAAGACGTAATGGGTAGGCGTTAACGGGTTCAAAGGTTCAGGGGTTCAAGGTTCCATTCTCGTCCCCGGACTGCGTTTGGGATGCGTATTTATGAGAAAAGCGCCGGCTTCGTCAGGCCTAATCCAAAGTTTGGATCTAAATTGCCAATTACTTTGGAAAATGAGCATTTTTAACCAGGACTTCGGGTCTTCAATGCCTTCCTTGTCCTTAACCCTGAACGTTGAACCCTGAACCTGTGAACGGTTACCGTAATGTTTTAGCTCTTCTTCTTGCTCTTATAGAATTTGACAAGACCCAGAAGATCCTGTGCCACAAAACGCCCTATTGGTCCTGAACTGTAACAAACGACCTCAAGTGTATTGTCCGGGCGCACAAGAAAGCCTGTTGCATGAATATATTTTCTGTCATTATCGTAATAAGCCCCGGTTATCCTCGATGTTTCCTCTGCGTTCATGCCATAAGCAACGGGGAAGGTAATTCCGTTTTTTTGAGCTGTTTCACCTGCCTTTTCTTTTGCATCGACAGAGCCTGCAATGATCGAGACCTGCTCAGCTTCGAACTCCTTTATCAGAGATTGGAAGTCAGCCAACTGCTGGGAACAAAAAGGTCACCAATATCCACGATAAAACAGAACTACCCCGTAACCTGCTCCGGTCCCCTCAGGAAGCTTGACCGTTTCTCCAGATACCAGTTTCAATTCCAAGTCGGGAAAAACATCGTTTGCATCCAAAAATCCTGCACCTATTTTAGCCATTTTTTCCTCCTTTTCTGTTTTTAGGTTAACTATTTGTAACGATCCATGGACCTGATCCTCTCAAAAAGATTGGGCAGAAGGCAGATAGAGAGAGAGCGTGTAGTTTGTAATTATACTTTGTTCGTTAGATTTGTCATTGACTTAAGTCAATTCTAACTCGTGCCCATCCATAAATGGCTATTTTTCACAATCTCTTCGTCAGATTCGAATTTTAATCCTCGAAATACTTCAATGTATTCCTCTGGTTAAAATCCTCATCTTCCTTGACTTTGCAAAAACTATCTCATTTCTGGATGGACACTAACACAAGAAAACCGAGGCCCTGGTTTTTGATAAGCTCCTTTATGGTGCCAAATCCAACATGCGATCAAGGGCCATCCGGGCATCGGATTTTATCTCCTCTTGCACCTCAACCCTGTTAACCTGACCTATATACTCGAGGGTCCTCAAAAGGTTATCCGGGCTGATCTTGAACATATTGGGGCATAAGGAGTAGTGGAGATCCAAGACTTTCTTGTCAGGGAAGTCAAGTGCGAGCCGGTTAATCAGATTGATTTCGGTTCCCACGATAATAGTTGTACCAGACGGTGCGTTTTCAACGTATTTGACAATAAAACTGGTCGAGCCCACCGCATCGGCCAGGGCTACCACCTCTTGGGTACACTCCGGGTGGACCACAACCTTTGCCTCGGGAAACCGCTCCCTCATTTTCATGATGTGGTCCTCACGAAATCGTGTATGTACCAGGCAGTACCCCTCCCACAAAATCACCTTAGCTTTCTTGATGGTCTCAGCAGTGTTGCCCCCGAGTGGTTCTTCCGGATTCCATACAATCATCTCATCGGGTTGAATCCCAATCTGGTTCCCCGTGTTGCGGCCCAGGTGTTCATCCGGAAAAAAGAATATCTTCTCTCGTTGACCAAATGCCCATCGAAACGCTGCAGGGGCGTTGGATGACGTACAAACAACACCTCCATGTCTGCCGCAAAACGCCTTTAACTCGGCATCCGAATTCATATATACAATGGGCGTCATCGATCCTTCATCAACGATGGTTGCAACTTCTTCCCACGCCTTTTTTACGGCTTGGTTATCTGCCATGTCAGCCATCCAGCATCCCGCTTCCAAGGCAGGTATCTGAACGCTTTGGTGGGGTTGACAAAGAATCGCTGCACTTTCGGCCATAAAATGGACACCGCAGAAAACAATGAATTCCGCGGTTTTGTCAGCCGCAGCTTTCTGGGAAAGCCCAAAAGAGTCCCCCCTGAAATCGCCCATATCCACGATCTCGCTACGCTGATAATGGTGTGTGAGGATAAGGAGCCTGTTTTTCAATCTCTCCTTAATGGCCCGGATTTCGCGTAGGATGTTTCTATTATCAAGATGGTCTGTCATATCTGTCTCCTTTTGAGGTCTTCAAGTGTATCGCATCCCGTGCACAAGCCGTTCTCCAAAAAAAATGGAAATATTCCGTTGACGGCTATGCCACACTGTGATATACAATATACCACATAGTGAGGCGTGGTCAAGCATTTCCCCAATAAATTTTTCATTGACAGCAGTACCACTATGTGTTATGTTTTATGCCACACCGCGGTACTCAGGTCAAGCTTCTTTGAATATGTTTTTGGAGGAGATAGTGGATAGCAAGGAATTCGTGGCCATTCGAAAGAAACTGAACAAGACGCAGAAGCAGATGGCGCAACTGCTTGGAACCTCGGTTAAGGCGATTCATAGTTACGAGCAGGGATGGCGGTCCATCCCGGTTCATGCGGAGCGGCAGATCTATTTCATACTCTCCAGGATCAATGGAAAGCCTGAAGATCAAGAGCCCTGCTGGGTCAAGAAAAAGTGCCCCTTTGAACTGAGGGCCCAGTGCCCTGCATGGGAGTTCCAGGTAGGCGACCTGTGCTGGTTTATTAACGGCACCATTTGCGAGGGCGCTGTCAAAAAAGACTGGAGAGAGAAGATTAAAATCTGCAAATCGTGCGAGGTCTTTAAATCCGCCTTGTAAACTTAAGACAGCCCTTTTTGCCCTCCAGCGATCTCGATCAGCTTGGTTCGAGTATCTGTTTTCCAACGCTATGGAAGTGCTCTTTCGTCCAATGCCAGCCATTGCGACAGGCGGGCGGGATGAGGCACGGGATATTGTTTCAATACACTTTAAAAGGAGGTACAACATGAATAACAAGAATTCCTATCATTTCCACACCAAGGTTATCCATGCCGGCCAATCACCCGGAGACTGGGATGGTGCCACACAGCCGCCGATTTTCCAGACCGCTTCCCACCAGCATGAAACGGCGGAAAATCTAAGCAGGACGTTTTCGGGGAAGACAAATGATCACATTTACATGCGGCTAACGAACCCGACAAACCGGATCCTGGAAGAAAAGCTGGTTGCCCTGGAGGGGGGGCAGGGGGCAGTGGTCATGTCCTCGGGCATGGCGGCGATAACCAACGCTTGCATGGCTTTACTCCGTGCCGAGGATGAGTTTGTGACCGGAAACTCCCTTTTCATGTCCACATACCTTCTTTTCACAAACATCTTTAAGAAATACAACATCACCGCGCGTCTGGTTGAATCAACTGATGCAGATGCGATCGAGAAGGCTATTAATTCCAGGACTCGCTTTGTTTACATAGAGACCATTGGTAACCCCAAAATGGATATTCCGGATCTGGCCCGAATCGCCGGCATCGCTCACAGCCATGGGATTCCCCTGCTGGTGGACAATACCCTGCCCACACCATATCTTTGTCGCCCCTTTGAGTTGGGAGCGGATGTTGTGATTCATTCTACCACCAAGTATCTGAGCGGGCACGGCAACGCCGTGGGAGGGGCAGTCATTGATAGCGGCGGTTTTGACTGGTCAGGCGAACGGTTCCCGGATTTCAAACCTTTTATCGACCGAAAAGGCGCACTGGCATTTTTAGACAAGGTCTGGAGGGAACACCACATTAATTTCGGTACAACCCAGGCCCCCATTCATTCGTATCTCACCATGATCGGTCTCGATACCTTGGCCCTTCGCATGGAACGGCATATGGAGAATGCCCAGGAAGTGGCGCGCTTTCTCGATAAAAGACAGGAAGTGACCTGGATCAATTATCCGGGGCTGAAAGATCATCCCTCGCACAGCATTGCCCGGAAGCAGTTCGGAGATAAAGGGTTCGGAGGGATGCTCGCTTTTGGCCTCAAGGATCAAACAGCCTGTTTTGAATTCATCCAAGGGCTCAAGCTTATTTATCACCTGGCCAACTTGGGGGACTGTAAGACCCTGGTGATTCATCCTTACTCCTCACAGTATGTGTCCTTTGATGATCCCACCAGGGAGTCGCTTTCCATTACCGCTGACATGATCAGGCTCTCCGTGGGTATCGAAGACGTGGGCGATATATGTGAGGATCTGGGCCAGGCACTGGATAAGATTAAGTAGTGCATGAACGAAATGTCCCGTCAGGCAAGATTTTGGTTTTGAAAGAGGAATTCGCTCTAAAATCATCAATCATCAATCGTCAATTTTACCCCGTGAAATGTTTTTTCTTTTCTATTTCACTGGGGCGTCAATCCAAAGATGAGTGAATATATAGAACATGACAAGAACGGCGTATCGGTGGGGGTTGTTGATAAAAAGTTATTCACCTTTGCCCAGCCGCCCGGGGAAATGACCCTTGAAAACGGTTCCACATTGGGTCCGGTGACACTCGCCTATGAAACTTATGGGGAACTGAATCCTGACAAGAGCAATGCTGTCCTGATTATGCACGCCCTGTCTGGTGATTCCCATGTGGCCGGTTATTACACTAATGATGAGGCCAAACCTGGCTGGTGGGAGATTATGGTGGGTCCGGGCAAGGGAATCGATACCAATAAATATTTTGTTGTCTGTTCAAATATATTGGGCAGCTGTATGGGTTCAACCGGTCCGGGTTCAATCAACCCGAAGACCGGCAAAGCTTTTGGCCTTGATTTCCCGGTAGTCACCATCGGGGACATGGTTACAGCACAAAAGGCGCTGATTGACCACCTTGGCATAAAGAGGATTCTCTCGTTGGTGGGCGGTTCCATTGGGGGGCTCCAGGTCCTGGAGTGGTGCCTGAGATACCCTGATATGATCGTCTCTGCCATTCCGCTGGCAACTACCCCAAAACATTCCGCCCTGACCATAGCCTTTAATGAAGTGGCCAGACAGGCCATCATGGCGGATCCCAATTGGCACAAGGGCGACTATTATAATGGCGCAAAACCTGACCTTGGGCTGGCCGTGGCCCGAATGATCGGCCACATAACCTATTTGTCAGATGAATCCATGCGGCATAAATTCGGTCGTCGTCTCCAGGACAGGAGTGATTTTTCATTCAACTTCGATGCGGACTTCCAGGTGGAAAGCTATCTTAGATACCAGGGCTCGAAATTCGTGGAGCGTTTTGATGCCAATTCTTTCCTCTATATTACAAAGGCTTCAGACTATTTCGATTTGACGCGACAATATGACTCCGGCTCTCTTGTCAAGGCCTTTTCCAGGGCCATGGCAAAATTCCTCGTGGTCTCCTTTACCTCGGACTGGCTATACCCCACGTATCAGTCCAGGGCCATGGTGAAGGCCATGAAAAAAAATGGTCTTGATGTAAGCTTCTGCGAAATCGAAGCTGACTGGGGACATGATGCCTTTCTGTTGCCTAATAAACGATTAACCGGCCTTGTGAAAGGCTTTTTAGAACGTGTCTACGATGAAACAGAGAGATAGCGAAATACGATTTGACCTTCAGATAATAGCATCCTGGATCGAGCCCGGGTCTAAAGTCCTGGGCTTAGGCTGCGGAGAGGGAGAGCTGCTGCACTTCCTCAAAAAAAACAAGGGTGTGGTATGCACGGGGATAGAACGTAACGAGGATAAGGTGGCTAAATGTATTGAAAAGGGCCTGACCGTACTTCAGGGCGATATAAATGAAGAGGTGCTCGACTACCCGGATGACGCATTCGACTACGTTATCCTGAGCCAGACCCTTCAGCAGATATATGAGCCGGGGGAACTTATCCGCTCCATGCTGCGCATCGGCAAGAGAGGAGTCGTTAGTTTCCCTAATTTCAGCCACTGGCGCGTTCGCCTGCAGCTACTGACAACCGGCCGTGCCCCTGTTACCAAGCAGCTCCCCTATGACTGGCACGACACCCCGAATATTCGGGTCATTGCCCTGAAAGACTTCCGCAGGTTTTCAAAGGAAACTGGTTTCTCTATACTGAGAGAAGTAGCGATTAACACAGATTATCATGAAAAAAGCGGAAATATCATCAAATTTTTTGCCAACCTCAGAGCAACTTATGGCATTTTTCTTATAGGAAAGAGGAAACAATAATGCATGCCGAACTTGAAAAACCAGAACAGTGCCTTCTTGCAGATGAAACCAGATTGACTAATAATAAAATACCTCTGGCCGTAAAAAAACTACTGGCCACCTGCGAAAGGGATGATTGTTTTGACCATGTGAATGCCACCCCTATTCCTTCACTGGAATCAGTGATCGAAATAATCCGCCAGGCGAGACGAATTCTCTTTCCAGGATATTTTTCGCCCACAAGGCTTGACTCAGTTAACATGGAGTATCGTCTGGGCCAGGAAACCACTGAGCTTTTTGAGAAACTTTCACGGCAGGTTCTACTGTCCATTCAACATGACTGTATTCGATATAGTCAACCCTGTTCCCGGTGTACGCAACTGAGCCACGAAACAGGACTCCGGTTCATAGAGACTCTGCCCGGATTAAGAGAGATCCTGGGCATGGATACCCGTGCGGCTATGGATGGAGATCCTGCAGCGAAGAGCCATGACGAAGCCATCTTCTGCTATCCGGGCCTTTTTGCCATCACGGTCTATCGCATGGCCCACGTACTTCATGGACTGGAGGTACCCCTACTGCCGCGAATCATGACTGAGTACGCTCACAGTCTGACAGGTATCGACATCCACCCCGGCGCCAAAATCGGAGAGAGTTTCTTTATCGATCACGGGACCGGTGTTGTGATAGGAGAGACCACGGAGATAGGAAATCGGGTCCGGATCTATCAAGGTGTAACCCTGGGAGCGCTTTCCCTGCCCAGGGATGAGATCGATCGGTTTAGAAACCTGAAGCGGCACCCGACCATTGAAGACGATGTAATTATCTATTCAAATGCGAGCATATTGGGAAATCCGGTTATTGGAGCAAGATCCATCATCGGAGGGAATGTCTGGATCACGGAAGATGTGCCGCCGGACACCAAGGTATTATTGAAGGTGCCCGAGCTTGTTTATATAGGAAATAATAAAAGATGAGGATAAAAGCCGAAGAATCAGGAGGTCATGATGACAAAAGTCTTTGCTAACGCGTCTGAAGTTGTTGGGTCAACGCCCCTCGTTAGATTGAATCAGATTGCTGGTGGGCTGGATGCCGATATACTTGCAAAACTGGAATCTCAAAACCCACTGGGAAGCGTAAAGGACCGGATCGGCGTAGCCATGATAGAAACGGCTGAGACCCGGGGCGAGATAAATGCCGATACCACCATAGTGGAACCAACCAGCGGAAACACGGGCCTTGCCCTTGCCTTTGTTTGTGCGGCGAAAAACTATTCCCTTATTTTGACCATGCCCGAGACCATGAGCCTGGAAAGAAGAAAACTGTTAAAGCATCTCGGTGCGGAACTGGTCCTGACGCCGGGTTCTGAAGGGATGAAAGGCGCTATCGCTAAGGCAAAGGAGATTGTAAGCCAAACAACCAATGTCTATATGCCCGATCAATTTGCAAATCCTGCGAATCCCGAAATACATCGGAAAACCACGGCAGAGGAGATCTGGAAAGATACCGGTGGGGCAGTCGACATCTTTGTTGCAGGCGTTGGAACCGGGGGAACCATTACCGGGGTATCAGAAACAATCAAAGCCCGGAAACCGTCTTTCAGGGCAGTGGCGGTGGAACCAGCTGATTCACCGGTTTTATCGGGAGGCAAGAGCGGCCCCCACAAGATACAGGGTATCGGGGCGGGTTTTATCCCCGATGTCCTCAACACCGCTATCATTGACGAGATTGTCACTGTTAGCAATGAAGAGGCCCTGGAGACGGCGCGAAGGCTGGCGCGGGAGGAAGGAATCCTGTGTGGCATTTCATCAGGAGCTGCTGCCTGGGCAGCGCTTGATGTGGCTCGGAGGCCGGAGAATGAAGGGAAACAGATCGTCGTCGTCCTGCCCGACACCGGGGAGCGTTACCTGAGCACGGATCTGATTATTACGTGAAATTGAGGCTTCAAATCAACTTTCTGTCAGATCTCTTCCCCAAAGTGCAAATACGATTGTACCTATTACTCCGCATGAAAATGCAACCAGAAAATTTGTTTTGGGCCCGATCTCCCACAGAAAAGCACCGCCAAAAGCTGCCAGGGATACGACGGCATCACGTAATAGATAATAGAGACCGAACATGCCTGCTTTACAGTCTTCGGGTGCAAGATCCATGATAAGTGCTTTTCGGGTGGGTTCACCGAACTCTTTGAAACCCCGCAGGATAAATGCAGGCACCAGCCATATAAAAGATTGACAGAACAGAAGCATCAATGGGAAAAACGTAAAAAAGACGAATGTTGTGACTACAAACGGTTTCTTGGTACTGCGATCAGCAAGATAGGCTACCGGAATATATATGAGCAGGGCTGTTATCATTTCAATAGCCGTTAAGATACCGAATTGGAAAGCGGTAACAGGTGCAGCAATCGTTTTCATACACCATACGACAACAAAAGCGTAGGGAATCTGCTCGCAAAACCGCACGAGAATATCCGAAACAAGCAGTCGCTTAAGCGATGAGCTCATGAAACGAAAGAGCTTCAACGGGTTTTTTTCAGGCTCAACAGCGTATTTATCACCTGTTTTTTTAGGCGGATCGTCTTCAATGAGGATCTGCTGTAATACGGCCGCCACAATGCAAAACAAAAAGGCCGTAACAAAGGCCAGCCGGATACCGTCCCGTTCGCCCCAGAATCCGATGCACAGACCTCCCAGGACCGGCCCAAGCGCCATGGGAATTCTTCGCACAAGTGAATGCATGGAAACCCCCATGGTTCGCTTATTCATGGGCAGTACTTTGGCCACAAGACTCATGGTTGCCGGCAGAGATATGGCCGTCCAGGAAAGGAAAAGTACCGCTCCCACCAAAACAGCCTGCCATGAGGGAATTAGAATGACTGTCAGGAATCCGCACATGGCAACGACGTTAAAAACAAGTAAAGCGCGCTTGGTGCCAAGCCGGTCAGAAAGGTAGCCTCCGAGAAAAGAATAGAGTGCCGACAGCAGATTATCGAGGCCGTTTAGCAACCCGATGGACAAAGCGCCGCCTCCAAGCGCCATCAAGTATATGGGTAGGAATCGCTCGGCCATCCTCTCACCCATACCCACAAGAATGACCATGCCCAGCATACCGACCGTACTTCTTCTCAGACCGAGAAAGTCCGAAATATGCGTCAGCCTTCCGTTTCTATTCATTAATCTGGCTTTTGGGAACGAACATGATTTCAGCTTCAGAGTCCACAAAGCGTTTGATAAGCCATGGACAGGCCACGTGGTCTACGTGAACGTGGGATCGTGTTATCCATTTCATTGTTTTTCCTCCTTTTCCAGGACACAGGTGAACGGAGATTATCAGGGTTATTAATATGTGCACTCATCTGCGAAAATATACGACCTAAAACTATTTGGCGCCGAAATAGTTCAGCGTATCAGCAATAATTTTTTCAATGTCTTCCATTGAGAACCAGGATTTCGATTTTGGATCAAAATTTTAAGTCGTGCCAATCGGCAAAAATGACATATTCTTTTGGAAACAGCGCCAGCCGATCACCCGGATGGATGATTGATTTTTTAGGAACGGCGCTGTGGTTGACCATGGCCAGTTGTACCATGTTTACAGGAATTCTATGTATCTGCAAAACCTCGAGTAGCGGCGTCGGATCTTCAAGCTCAAATCGGATTGAATCATTATCAACATCCGCCATTTCTCTCTTCAATGACCCAAATAAGGCCAGTTCAGTATAGGTCCTCATGCGCATCTCCTATAAATTCATGTTTTCATTTTTCAATACAAAAGAGACCAACATCTAGAACATAAAGAGAAACAAAATGAATTGACTTAAGTCAATTACAAATATTCTTTTTTTTAGTAGAAAACTATCGAGAATTCGAAAAGGCTTCCGGTAGGGTTGTGTTTACGGTTTTCAGCAAACAATAAAAGAATTTCTTGTTTCTAGGCTTCAGTATCCATGATGACGTAATAACTTGTATTAATCGTTGACGATCCCAGAACTTTCCCCAGTTAAACAAGATTTCCTTCTGAAAATCTTGACAGGGCCGGCTCAAAATTCACGATTTTGGCCTTTTAAAAGGCATAGCAACGGCCCAGTCAGAATTTTCAAAAAAAATATGGAATAAAACCCTTTCAAAGGATCTCTATAAGTTTAAAGACCACTTTGAAAGGAGGGACGATAAAGGGGGGGATAATATTTTTCGTTACAATGTTTAAATAAATTCAATCAAAGGAGGAGCAACATGTTTAAAAAGATCGTTTTAACGCTGATTATTCTTGTCGTATCCGCATCTTTATCCTGGGCCGGGGGCTGGGATAAGAAGAAAGGCCTGGGCCAGATAACCCTGACCGGCGAGCTGTTATGCGTCGGGTGTACACTAAAAAAACTTGATGGGGCAAATGCCCAGTGCAACCTTTACACTCACCACGCCATCGGCTTCAAAGCAGGGGACGGGACGTTGTGGTCCATTGTTGATAATGCCAAAGGCCATGATGTTATCCAGTCCCATGAATTGCTTGAAAACAAGAAAGCAACAATCACCGGATGGATTTATCCTCTGGCCCATTTCATTGAGATAGATGAAATCGAAGTGGATGGGGTCTCGAAGGCGGATATCCAGAAGGCGGGATGGGAAGAAGATCAGCTTATTGCAAAGGAGCTTGCCAGTCGAAAGGTGGGCGAAGCGCCTTCCTCGGCGAAAGCGCATTGATACCAAGGTGAAGATAAGCATGGGCCAGGCCTTCGGGCCTGTCCCATGCCGGAAAAAGGGTTCAAATGGAACAACTGATCAGCAACCTCGATGCATATCTTCAGGCCTCCTTAATAATGTCCTTTGTTGCCGCCTTCCTTGGTGGGCTGTTAACCAGTTTCACCCCATGCGTATATCCGATGATACCTATCACAGCAGGTTATGTAGGGGGTGGGAACCTGGGAGGTTCAAAGGCTCGAGGTTTTATCCTCTCTCTTTTCTACGTCATCGGGGTTGCGGTGACATATGCATCTCTGGGCGTTTTTGCCGCTCTGACCGGCAGGTTGTTCGGTGAAATCAGCACTAACCCTTATGCCTACTTCATCGTGGCAAATGTCATCATTATCATGGGTTTAGGAATGCTCGACGTGTTCCCGATCCCATTAATAGGCCTTAAAGCTTCTCCCAAAAGCGGGGGCGTGGTCGGGGCTTTTCTCGTGGGGGCTGCTTCGGGTTTTGTGGCTGCACCTTGCACGGCTCCCGTATTGGGCGTTCTGCTTGCCTACGTGGCTTCAACACAAAATATCTTCCTCGGCGGGGGTCTTTTATTTATATTCGCATTGGGTATGGGCGCCTTATTGTTATTAGTAGGGACATTTTCAGGAGTGCTGGCAGCCTTGCCCAAGTCCGGTGGATGGATGGTAAAAATCAAGAAGGCAATGGGTTTTCTGATGATAGCATTGGGAGAATACTTCTTGATAGAGATGGGAAAGCTCCTCTTTTGAACTTCCTGTGCATTAGAGAAAAGGTTTTGAAGGGGAGGAGATGCTCTCAACTGGAGGCTTGGATGAAGACAAGCGTATTGACGATCATGGTATTTTTTCTGCTTATGGCTGGACCGGCCAGCGCCGTTTCGGTGAAAGTTGGAGACGAATCACCCCCTTTTTTGCTCAAAACCATAGATAATAGGGCGTTTCGATCCGAAGAAATGAAGGGAAAGAAGCCCCTATTCCTGGTTTTTTGGGCAACCTGGTGTAGTGCCTGTAAAGAGGAGATTCCTAAATTGAACGAGATCTTTTCCTCCTTTGAACCGAAAGGGATGGAATTCCTGGCCATTAATGTGGGTGTCAACGATTCATTGGCTCGAGTAAAGCGCTACATAAAGAAGTACAAAATCACATATCCCGTGGCCTTTGAAGGGGGAAACCGGGTAACAAAACTCTTTGGCGTTCAGGGTACCCCGACCATCATTATTGTGGACAGGCAGGGGATTGTTCGGTACCGATCACCATCTGTCCCAGATGATCTCGATGAGCATTTTCAAGAGCTCATCAAATAGTGTGTGCTGACTGGATCAGCTCTTCACCGGGGCCAGGGCGGATGGAAGGTTTGCCGGCTCGACTGCAAAGGGAGTGAGTAATCTTTGTTTTCCAGAAAAAAAAGAAAAGATGAAAGATTTGGAGATCTGACTTTCCCCTATCTGAAATTCCTTTACAACGTGGCCCTGAGGTATACCGGGAACAGATACGATGCCGAGGACCTGGTCCAGGAAACCCTTTTTTCCGCCTATAAGAATATCCATCAACTGCGCGATGAGAAGAAATGTAAGGCATGGCTCTTCGCCATACTGAGAAATACCTACATCAAAGAAAGCCGTCAAAGAGGACGGATGGAAAGCCTGGAGTACGTTAAAGAGGTCGACTACCTGGGTTATCTGGAGGAAATGGCTGATCGATCTGACGTGGAGAAGATCATTGATAAAAAGATCGATTCATCTCGAATCCAGCAAGCGCTGAAAAAACTGCCCGAGAAATACAAGACCCCTGTGATATTACACTATATGGAAGGAATGTTATATCGTGAAATATCAGCTACGATGGAGATCCCCATTGGCACAGTGATGTCCCGTCTTGCCAGGGGCAGGGAGCTGCTAAAGAAAGAGATCATGAGGCTTTTGACATCAAAGACGAATGTGGTGGAGCTTCGAAAAGCAGCAGCAAGGGAGTGATCATAGAAAATGGAATGTAATGGCTTTAGAGATTGGCTGATCAACAGGGATATGCTTGACAATGGTGTTGAAGCAGCCGCTATGGAACATCTCGTCGCCTGTGAGGGTTGTAGAAGGCTCTTCGCCATGGATTCCCGGATTGAGGCCCGGGTAAAAGAGGGGATGAAAGAGGTAGAGGTTCCTGATGGTCTTTGGACCCGCATTGCAATGGACTTTCGACCGGAAAAAAGGAACAGGCCAGTGGTACGCCTCCCATGGAAGGGTCTTGTTCCGGCCTTTACAGTGGCAATCTTGCTTTTATTATTTTTCAATCCCTTTGGTGGAAAATTTGCCAGCATAGATGAGATAGAAAGGCATGCAGTAAAAGACCATCTCAATAATCTGGCAATGACTTTCAAGGCAGAAGAAGTCAGGGATGTGACCGGCTGGTTCAAACAAAGGTTGGGGTTTAGGATTTCTGTGCCCGATCTGGAGGAGGAGGGGTTCCAACTCGTGGGCGGCAGAAAATGCCGCTTCGGCAATAATGATGTGGCCTATCTTCTCTATGAAAAAGGCGGAAAGAGAGCCTCCCTATTCATCATTGATGCCGAGGATCTGAAGTTTACAATGGCCCCCCACAGAACTTATAGCATGTCTGAAAAAGGCATGCATGTGAAGGTCTGGACGGCGGCTGATCAAGTGTACACAATGGTGGAATGATAGCCAGGGCGCCACATGCGGGTTTCAGGATTTTGGGTTTGCAGACATCTGACACTTGATCCTGTAAGCGACGGAGAAACTCTATCGAGAATGAATCAAATGGTTTAACTTCATTAGAACATCTCCGTATTTTGCTTAGAAGTTACAATCTAAGGCTCCAACCACTTGCCTAGTAATGAGGAGAACGTGACAGTGTCACCCAATATGCCATTGACGAACAGAATTTCTGTTTTATCTCCATGCCGATGGGTTACACGGGCAGTTTCAGGGATAAATTTTTTCGTATACAGCAGCATTTTCTCAAGGGCGGCTGCAATAGAACTGCCTTGAAGAATCACAGTGGGACCTGAAAAATCCAGCGGGGCAAGAAAATGATCACCCTTTCGGCACAAGTTATTTAAGCTTTTGGCTTCATGCTCATTTCGGGCAATAATTATTTTTTCACCACTGTCTTGACGAAAATGCCTTCCAATCTTTAGAAGTGGAATATCTCTCACTGATTGCTTTTCAGTAAATGCAAAATAGTCACGCATCTTATACGTAAAATTCTTGTCTGTCAGAAGGCAACCTCCTGCAGAACACGGATAATCTTTAATCCCTTTTTCATCAGCAAGAGAAATCTGCATCTGTCTCGATCGTCCCGATATTCCAAGCAGTTTGCTTCTGGCAACCCATCCTTCCCGTTCCGGAATTGTTGGCTCAAAATGAACTGCAGAAAGAGGGCGCAAGATGTAGCCCTTTAAACCGGATTCATGATCAATGATTTCGATGGCCCGTCTGTACTGTGACATGGGACGCTGGCCCAGGACCTCACCGGTAAACAGGAACGATGCGCCGATCTTACGCATATGCTCTCCCGCCTTCATGATTTTCATTTTTCGGCAGTCAATGCATGGATTCATTCCTCTGCCGTAGCCATGCTTGGGATTCTTTACCATTTCTAAGTATTCATCTTTCAACGCAATACGTTTGAGATCAATATCGCCCAACTGTTTGACAGCGGTAATAACGGATGCACATCCTGCTTTTTTCGGCGTACAGGTGCAGAAAGGGGAAGTGAAGTTGATGGCATGGACCTCAATCCCCTGTTCCAACATCAGTTTGGTGGCAAGAGTGCTGTCCAGACCTCCGGAGAGGAGCCCAACAGCTTTGATCCTTGTGTTTTTTTCGGTGATGTGCAATTTTTGGCCCATGTTGATACATTGACATTTTATACGGAAGTCTTGGAAGATTACGATTTTGACCCTATCACGGCAAAAAATGGTGTCGAGGGACTCCAGAAAGCTCGAGAGGAAAAGCCGGATCTTATTATTCTGGATATTATGATGCCTAAAAAGGGTGGAGTGAAGACCTATAAGGAATTGAAGGATGATCCTGAATTATCGGATATCCCTGTTATCATTATTACGGGAATTTCGAAGGAAGTAGATTTCAAGAGCCTTTTGGATAGGTCGTCTACTAACAAGATACCTCCGAATGGCCATTTAGTAAAACCCCTCACTGCCAATGATTTGATCAGGGAAATCAGAGAAGTGCTGGATTAAAAGACCTTTGCGGTGTCAAAAGAAGGAGGTAAAGCGCGTTTTTTACAAACCAAAAAAGGGACATCCGTTCCCAAATGTAGTTAACTGAAGCTTAGTGGATTCTAAAACACCCCTCTCGGGCGGGATGGTATATCTAAGAATTGAAGAATCCCCATGTCATTCTCTTATGAAACGTTCGTTCCCGCAAAAGACCAACAGCTCGGCTTCATCTCCCGCGCAGGCTAAGCTCATATTCAGCTTCTCCCCTAATTCAACTGCTAATGCAGTTGGACGTGACATGCTGAGCAAGATAGAAATC
>PVMK01133306.1_pt1 | contig 46023 bp, 37 predicted proteins | sample 1853481 | NCBI WGS metagenome assembly PVMK01 (sample SAMN08533507, study PRJNA380276) | Marine sediment metagenome, whole genome shotgun sequencing project.
AACCTCGTGATTCCTCGTTCCGACGGTGCGAGATGCGCCAGCCTGAAGGCGCACGGAACCAGAGCCCTCGAACCGACAGGAATGGATCGAAATTTCTCCGGGTCGAAAATATTTCTCGGAATCGTCCTCAACGACACTAAAGAGACCATGTGGCAAAGAGAGAAACAAAGAGCCGCAGTCGTGTCACCGCAACTCGGGGAAGCGCACTACGCGCGTTTACTACCGAAGAGCGATTTAACTGGTGCCTTCGAGGCACCGGGAGATCGTCGTGTTTGAAGACCAAGAGGACAAGCAGAAGGCTCATGGGAACCCCGAGGCTGACGTATCATGCCGGAAGCCGAGATCACAAGGCAGCCAAGGCGATTCTGGAGACCCTTTGCTGATGACCATACCGACAGCAGCTCGACGCGCCGGAATCGGAGTGCGCCAGCTACGCCGTGCGGTGCAGTTGAACGATGTTAAAGCCGTGATGGTCGGGAGCTGGCCGCGCGTGTACTGGGACTCGGTAGTGGGGTGGTTGTACGGGCAGCGTGTACGAACTACGGAGGACGTGAAACGGCGGGTGGCCGAGTCGCTGGAACGTCGGGGACGCAGGTTGCCAGTTCACGCTGGACAAAAGGCAGAGTAGAGATGCGCAAGAAGCCCAGTGGAAAGAAGTACCGGAACCTGTTCGCCCGCCGAGACGTGATTTACTACGAGCGGAGGTGGAAGGGCGAACGATACAAGGCGAGCACCCAGACTTCGGACTGGGAGACGGCTATTGCCTTTCGTGATGAATACGAGCGTCAAGAGGGAATCGGTATTGACGCGACGATCTTGACGATCCCCACGTTTCAGGAGTTCAGCCAGGATTACATGGCGAGCGGCATGGTAGACCTCGCAAGGTCTACCCGAGAGGAGCGCGTGCGAGAGCTTCGGGCAGATGGTCCGACCATGAGCTTCTTTCGAGAGTACAGGCTGGATGACATCACTTCGGGCGTGCTGCGTCGGTTCTGGATAGCTGCGGTGGACAATCGCGGCCGATCTCGTAAAACAGGCAAGAACTACCTCGACGTGGTAAGCGGAGTCCTGAGTTTCGCGGTAGAGCTGGAGACGATCGCGGAGAATCCAGTGCATTCCTTTCGGACTGCTCTGAATAGCAGGCAGACGAAGCACAATCGCCGGGCCGCGAGGCGGGATCGAAACATCAGGCCCATCGAAGACCCTGAGCATATTGACCGATTGGTCGAGGCTATCGAGAGGGAAGGGTCCCATGCTGTCTTGTACGTGTTGCTGATGCTTGATGCGGGGCTTCGATCTGGTGAGGCTCTGGGCCTTCGGTGGTGCGATATCGAATGGGGTGATGGACCAGATGGTCGTAGGAGAGCGTTACAGGTCTGCAACAACCGTCCCCGTGGTGCATACGACGACATCCCGAAGAACGGATTGGACCGTAGGGTGGATCTGTCAAAGCGCTTGTGGCTGAAGCTGGCGGATGAGTTTCAGAGGACACCACCGAGGAGTCTGGAAACTCTTGTGCTCTGCGGTCTCGATCCAAGCAACTTCAGGAAACGTGAATGGCGCAGAGCCCTGAATCAGGCTGAAATCGGAAGATGGCGTTTCAAGGATCTGCGTGACACCTATGCGTCACAGTTACTCACGAGCGGAATCTCGCTCGGCTACGTCTCGTTTCAGATCGGGCACTCCGACGTATCCACAACTTCTGCGTTCTACGCCAAATGGATCGAGGAGACGACGTACCGTGAGCCCGCACGACTGGCCCCCGATGAGGTGCCCGCCGACATACTGGCGCGGCTCGGGTCCCACCAAAGTCCCACCACTCAGGAATCTGATGATGCGGTCGATCACATAACTACGCGAAATCTATGGCGCGCCGGGAGGGACTCGAACCCCCGACCCTCAGGTTCGAAGCCTGATGCTCTATCCAGCTGAGCTACCGGCGCGCATTGGGCTCGGGCCGGGGAGATCCCCGATCGATCGAGCGCCATGGCGGGTCGAGTGCCCGCCACAAACCATGGGTCAGCGGTTGGATAACTGACGCCGCCGGGATGCGCCAGCGAGCCGGTGCTCGGCTGCCGGGCCTCTGGTAGGGTGCTCCCATGTCCGATTCTGTCGTGGCTGTGGGGGAACAGACGGCTGCGGGTGTGAGCCTGTTTGGCAAGAACAGCGACCGACCGGCCGGTGAGTGCCAGGCCTTCGTTCAGCTCTCGGAGGCGAAGCACCCGCCCGCAGCCATGCAGGACTGCACCCACATCTCGACCCCGCAGGTTGCTGAGACCTACCGCGTGATGGGCCACTCGCCGTGGTGGGGCTGGGGTTTCGAACACAGCGTGAACGAATACGTGGTGGCGATCGGTTGTCATCGGATCTTTTCCAAAGAAACGATCGAAGCGGAGCCCGGCCTGATCGGAATGGATCTGGTCCGACTTGGCCTCGAGCGCGGCCGCTCGGCGCGCGAAGCGCTCGAAATCATCGCGGGCCTGATCGAGCGGCACGGTCAGGGCGGCCCATCATTCGCACCCGGCGCGGAGGGGGATCACAACGGGTTTCTGCTCGCGGACCCCAGCGAGGCGTGGTTGCTCGAAACTTCCAATCGGCGTTGGGCGGCGCAGCGTTGCGAGTTGGAGGGCGTTTCGAATCACCACGCGATCGGTTCGGATTGGGAGTTCGGTTCGCGTGATCTCGCCGAGTTTGCTCGGCTTGCGGGTTTGTGGCCGCAGAGCAGTCGGTTGAACGTGGCCGTCGCCTACCGCAACGGTGCGGTCGATCCGCTGACTTCCGAAGGTCGGCAGCGCCGATTGCGCGAACTGCTGGAAAAAGCCAGTGGTCGCCACGACGTCGCGACCCTACAGCGCCTCTTGCGGGACCACCTCGACGGTGGCGCGACGTGGCCAGGGGACTCCACGCCCGACGAGGAGCGCCACTATACGCTCTGCGCACACAGCGAACCGCTCCACTGGACGACTGCGAGCATCGTCGCGCCGCTTCCCCGCAAACGCAAAACACCGTGGCCGATCTGGATCTCGTTCGGAACAGCCTGCACGGGGATCTTCCTACCCGTCTATCTCTCTGGCGTGATCCCCGCAGTGCTCGCGCGCGGTGGCGAGGAGCCGCGCAGCGATTCGGCGTGGTGGACCTTCAAGCGACTGCAGGATGCTGTTGGCAGAGACCCGGAGCGAACGACGCCGATCGTGAGAGCCGGCTGGGCGGATTTCGAGGATCAACTCGAGCGCGCTCGCCTGGTCACGGAAGAGACCGCACGTGGTGCGGCGGCGACTGGAGAACGGGACCGCGCCGCGAAAGACGTCACCGAGTTCATGGATTGGGCGGTTGGCGCGGCGCTCGACCGCGCCGAGATGCTCCGCAGTCGCATTCAATAGGATGGGGACGAAATCGCCCGCTACGCGGAGCGCGCTACTTCGATCGCAGGCACGCGCCGAACCGATAGCGCGCGTTGGAAATATTCTTCACGCAAATCCCACGGAACGCCGAGCGCGTTGAGAATGCTGCGCTTGGTGGCTTGCCGACACGGCCGCCCTTTTTCGATTGCGTGAATGGTTCTTGCAGAAACGCTCGCTTTGCGAGCGAGTTCATTCTGGGTCCAACCCAGTGATTGACGAGCGGCGCGGATTCGATTCACGATTTGGGGGCTCCGGAGACGCGTTGACTCTAGAATCATAGCGCTCCAGGGCCGTGGTATCAGCGCGGGTATCTGGACCCACCAGCTCTCATCCGCTGGCTATAATGATAAAAACGTTAATAAAAACGGGTATTTATATATTTGATATGCGTGTGAAGGTGGGCTGAGAATCCGTCTCGGGCGGCTTCAGCCTGGGATGGGTCGAGCAGCCGGCCGCGGCGCTGGCCGAGCGAATCGAGGCCTCCAGGGCCGCCCAATTGAGCTCAATCGGGCTCAATCGGGCCCAATCGAGCCAAATCCATCGGTTGGGAAGCGGGGTGGGCGAGGGGAATCGAACCCCCGACCTCCAGAACCACAATCTGGCGCTCTAACCAACTGAGCTACGCCCACCGCAGACCGGCCAACCTATCCCCAGCCCATCGGGGTGTCAATCGATCGGCGCCACCAAAGCGGCCGGACCCCTCCGGGGCTAGTTTAGGCATCAGCTCCGGTAGCTCAGCTGGATAGAGCGGCTGCCTTCTAAGCAGCGGGCCGCAGGTTCGAGTCCTGCCCGGAGCGCCATTGAACTTTCAATGCAGCCGGCCGGGTGGGCCGATGGCGCGCGCCCCAGCCGGTGATCGGCATTCCGACAATCGGCGGCACCTATCCGATCTCGAGGTCTCCGATGTTTCGAAATCTTTCGATCCTCTTCGTCAGCTGCATCGCGTTGTTCGCCTGCTCCGAAAAACCCGAAGAGCAAGTCGCTCCCGCACAACCCCAATACGACCTGTTGATTCGCAACGGGACGCTTTACGACGGCAGCGGTGGCGAGCCTTTCGTTGCGGATATTGCGGTGGTCGCCGATCGCATCGCGGCAATCGGAAGCGACCTCGGATCCGCGGAAATCGAAATCGACGCCACCGGCCTCGCGGTGGCACCGGGTTTCATCAATGTACTCAGCTGGGCAAACACGACACTGATCGAGGACGGTCGATCCATGAGCGACATCCGCCAGGGTGTCACGCTCGAAGTCATGGGCGAGGGTTGGTCGATGGGACCGCTCAATGCCCAGATGAAGCAGGATATGCTCGATCAGCAGGGCGACATCCGTTTCGACGTCGAGTGGACGACGCTCGGCGAGTATCTGCAATTTCTGCAAGACCGCGGCGTCTCGACCAACGTCGCATCTTTCGTTGGCGCTACCACGGTGCGGATTCACGAGCTTGGCTACGAAGACCGAGCGCCCAGCGCTGAAGAACTTGCGCGAATGCAGGATCTGGTTCGGACGGCGATGGAAGAGGGCGCACTGGGTGTCGGCTCGTCGTTGATCTACGCGCCGGGATGCTACGCGGCTACCGAGGAGCTCGTCGCGTTGAACACCGCAGCGGCAGAGTACGGCGGGCGTTACATCTCGCACATCCGCAGCGAGGGGAGCACGCTGCTCGAAGCCGTCGACGAGTTGATCGAGATTGCGCGTCGGGCCGGGATCGGCGCAGAGATCTACCACTTGAAGGCGAGCGGCGAGCAGAATTGGGACAAGCTCGAAAGCGTGTTCGAGCGGATCGACCAGGTGCGCGCCGAAGGCCTCGACATCACCGCCGACATGTACAACTACACAGCAGGTGCGACCGAACTGACCGCTGCGATGCCGCCCTGGGTGCAGGAGGGTGGTCTCGACGCCTGGGTGGAGCGCCTGAAGGATCCCACGATTCGCGAACGCCTGCTGGTGGAGATGACGACCCCCACCGATCAGTGGGAGAGTCTCTATTTGGACGCCGGCGGCGCAGAGAATGTGATCCTGATCGGCTTCAAGAATCCAGGGCTCAAATCTCTAACCGGAAAGACCGTTGCAGAAGTCGCCACGCTGCGCGGGACCTCACCCGAAGCTGTGATGATGGATCTGGTGATCGAAGACCACTCGCCGGTTTCAGCCGTCTATTTCGTGATGTCCGAAGCCAACATTCGCAAGAAGGTCGCGCAGCCCTGGATGAGTTTTGGTTCGGACGAAGCGTCGCTGTTGCCGGAGGGGGCGTTCCTGAAATTCAACCCGCACCCACGCGCTTACGGCAATTTCGCGAGATTGCTCGGAAAATACGTTCGGGATGAACGCATCATTTCTCTCGCAGAAGCGATTCGAAAGCTGACTTCGCTGCCTGCGGAAAACCTGAAGATTCGCGATCGGGGTTTGCTCGAGGAGGAATTCTTCGCCGATATCGTCGTCTTCGATCCCTCTGCGATCCAGGACCACGCGACTTACGACGAACCGCATCAGCTATCCACGGGAGTGATGCACGTCTTCGTCAACGGCGAGGCCGTTCTGCGAGACGGCATCCACACGGGCGCCACCCCCGGACGCTTCGTGCGCGGGCCGGGCTTCAGCAAAACAGAGCTACGCGATTGACTTGCGAGAGCCCTCGACGAGCGCCTATTGGAAATCCCACGCATCCGGGATTTGTTGATGGAAAGCGAACCGAGTACGGCGGCAATCGGTCAAGGGGAGATTCAGCAAGAATCAAGAGAAGATCCAGAAGACTGATATTCCATTGAGGAGCCTGATATGTCTACCACGATGTCCCGTGAAGAGCGGGAGGCATTTCTGTCCGGTGTGCACGTAGGAGTCTTGAGTATTCACCAGGAGGGTCGCGGCCCGCTCACGGTCCCGGTCTGGTACGCGTATGAGCCGGGTGGCGAAGTGCAAATCGTCACCGAGCGAGATTCGCGCAAGGGAAAACTTCTGAAGGAAGGAATGCGCATCAGCCTCTGCGCTCAAGACGAGGCGCCACCCTATCGGTACGCGAGTGTCGAAGGCCCCGTCATTCGGGTCGACCCATCGGATGTAGAGCGCAACGAGCGCCAGCTCGCGCACCGCTATCTGGGCCCTGAAGCTGGCGATCGCTACATAGGGAGCGCGACCGACGATCGCGACGACGACCTGATGATCCTGGTCCGCATGCGCCCCGAGCGCTGGCTCACGGCCGATTACTCGAAGGAAGACGTCGGTCTCTAGCGCGGGCTACGTAGAGTCCAGACGCGTCGCGGTGTTTCGCGAAGAAAGCGCCGTGCACGACGGGGTGATCAACCTTTTGCTTTAGAAGGTGACCTGTAGTGCAGCACCGCCCGCGGTCGGGACGACCGACCAGTTGAAGCGGCTTGCGGTCTTCATCCCGAAACGCGTCTCGTAATCGTCCAGGTCCTGAATACCGCGCTTGGGTGCGGTGAGGATCTGGAGGGTTCCGACCCCGATGCCCAGGCCCATGGATTCCCAGGCGTCCGAAGTGCGACCGAAACCGAAGATGAACGCGCCGCCGGCGAGGTTCAGTCCGATGTTTCCCGCGTGGGATTTCCAGTTGGTGCGCTGTTCTGCGGTTTTGGCGACGGATTGGAGCACCTCCTCGCCCTTGGCGAGACGCGCGAGCTTGGCTTCGCGTGAATCACCCTCGATGGCCCGCATCGCATCCGCGCCGTGTCGACCGGGATGGCGCGAGAGCAGCATCCGAGTGGTGCCGATCGCGCCCTTTACCGCGGTGACGATGTGGCTGGTGCGTTTCTCGTGCCGGGTATTTCCACTAACCGAATTATTGTGTCCGGATTTTCGGGTCGAACAGCATGTGACGGCTTCCCCGATTCCGATGACGATGCCGAGGCTGTAGCCGGCGGTCCAACCCCATTGCCAGTTCCTCGCGTAGTTTTTACCGCCGTCGAGGCGCTCTTCCAGAAAGCCCAGGCGCTTTGCATCGAGTTCGGCATCGGAGAGCCCGGGCGGGTTGCGGGTCAGAGGGGTGGGCTTCGGTTCTTCGGTGACGAACCATCGTCGAGGATCGTGGTGACGTCATCGCCAGTAGCTGGCGCGACGGCACCCACGAACAAAAAGATGGCAACGAGTAACCGGATTCCAGTTCGCACTGCGGTCTCCCCCCGGGGTTGCTTCGACGAACTCTTGGCAGTAGTTTTGTGGTTGATACCACGTCGGTGAGCGTTTGTGACTATCGGTAGTCAGAAACTGCTCACTCGAGGAGGTGAAAAGCCTACGGGTTGTGCATACCGCGTTGCAACGGGCTATTTCGGGTTGAATCGAGCCGCTGAGAGGAAGTCGGTGCTTGCTGTACGCACTTCACATCGCCGGTGCTAACGCCCGGCATGATGCCCTCTCTTGCGTCGACGAGCCGCGAGTTTCAGCAGGCAAAACCCAGCTTGAGCCGGTCGAGGATTTTGAGCCAGAGGCCCCTCTTGCCGTCGTTGCGGTCGGCTCGCGCCATCTCTTTGCGGGTGAGCGTGACACCGATCCAGCGGAAGGGCTCCGGGGGCCACGCCATCGCGGATTTGCGAACGAACTGCATCTCGAGGATTTCGCTTGGATCGTATCCGAGCAGTTCCAATCCGACGCGGGCTCCGAAGCGTGTCGCTCCGACACCCAAACCCGTGTAACCGATCGACCAGGCGACTTTTCCGCCAAACGCGACTCCCGGCGCCATGCAGAAGCGGGTGCTCGAGCCGATGATGCCGCTCCAACGGTGTGTGAAACGGATTCCCTCGAGTTGCGGGAAGGTCTCGAGGAATTCTTCTGCGAGTTGGACGTACCGTTCGTGCGGGTCCGATAAGCTGGCGTCTGTTCGGCTTCCATAGTAGTAACACACTGTGGTGCCACCTCCCCACGTGATCCGGTTGTCGTGGGTCATTCGGTAGTAGTGGAACATGTTCGCGAAATTGCCGAGGCCCTGGCGCTCCTTCCAACCGATTTCTGCGCGCTGTGCGTCAGTCAGCGGTTCGGTAGCCAGAACGTAATCCCACACCGGAATGATCGAACGGCGCGCCTTACCGATGGGGCTGGGGAAGGCATTGGTGGCCATCAGAACCTTCTGGCAGCGCACGCTCCCGTTGGGGCAATCCACCTGCATGCCGTCCGCACGCGAATCCAGGCGCAACAAGGGTGTTCCCTCGAATACCCGAACACCCAACGAGAGGATGGTCTTCTTCAACCCCCAGCAGAGATAGGCCGGATCCACGAGGCCATCCTGGCCGCCTCGACGCCAGATCCCACCGCAGTAGGTCGGAGAGTTGACCTTCGCGCGCATTTCCTCTTCGTTCAACCAGACCGTATCTTCGCCAACACTGCGCGCGAGTTGGACGGATTCTTCAGCGTGCTCGTTTTGAGCATGCCGGGTCGTGGTGATGATGTTTCCGGTATTTTCGTAACGCGCATCGATCTCGTAGCGGTCGAGGGTGTCGATGAACTCCCGGAGATTCTGGCGGCCGAGTTCTGCCAGTTTTTCCGTCTCGCCCGGGAAGTGATATTCGGCGTTCATGTCGCCGTGGGCGAGCATGTGGCTGAGAAATCCTCCGTTGCGCCCGGATGCCCCATCGCCGATTTCAGTGGCTTCGATCAGGATGATGTCGAGTTCAGGATGTTTTTCCTTGGCTTGGAGGGCTGCCCACATTCCCGTGAAGCCACCGCCCACGATCAGCAATTCACAGCGCTGATCGCCCGACAGCGGTTGGAGAGGCTCGGGCCGAGATCCCTGGTCCAACCACAAACAGGCGAATTTGGAATTCTCGAGGGCTTTGACGTGGGCGTCCATCTCGGATCTCCTATTGGCGGCCCGCACTATACAACTTCAAGAGGCTGGGGCTCCAAGACTCATGTGAAAGCGAGATCCGAAAATGCGCCCGGATATTGCGGCGTAAAGATCTGCTGTCGCCGGATCGCGATCGTGTTACGGTGCCCCGATGAGCGAAGAAGAGCAGGCGACCCCATCGCGCGGCTGGAAGGCCGCAATCGCCGCACACCCCATCATCTTTGGAGTCATCACCAGCTGCATCTCGATCGGCGCGGTGCTGGGTGTGTTTCTCTTGACTGACGAATGGTCACTTGCGCGGCGCATCGCAGCCGGTGTGGTAGGAGGCGCGGGTGTGGGCATCTTGATTACAGCTCCGAGGATCATCGGCTGACCGCGCGGGCACGCGTATTCGAGGGATGCTGTGTCGCAATTCGGTGAAGAATCCAGAAGTCGGCTGTTGAATTTCGGGATCGCGTCAATTCTGATCGCAGCGGTAGTCGCGATCTACGCCCAGTCGCTTCACTTCGGCGCCGTCCGCTTCGATGATTCGGTCTATATTGCCGGCAGCAGCCATCTGCAGAACGGATTGAGCATCGATGGGTTGAAGTGGGCGTTCTCGTCGTACTTCGGGTCCAATTATTTTCCACTCACGCTCTCGTCTCATATGCTCGACCGGTCCCTGTTCGGCGATCATCTCGGCGGGCACCATCTGACCAGCGTCGCCCTTCACGCCCTCAATTCCCTTCTTCTGTTTGCCGCGCTCTTCTCGATGACCCGCGCGCGAGGCCCGAGCGCAGTCGTTGCAATGCTGTTCGCCGTCCACCCGTTGAATGTCGAATCCGTCGCCTGGATTGCCGAGCGGAAGAACGTGCTGAGTACGACCTTCTGGATCCTCTCGATGTGGGCGTACGTGGGCTACACGAGGCGCACGAGCTTTGCGCTCTATCTGTGCACGGCACTGGCGCTGGCGCTGGGGTTGCTCGCGAAACCGATGCTGGTGACGCTTCCCCTGACCTTTCTACTGCTCGATTACTGGCCGCTAGATCGCATCCGAAGAGGAAAACCGAAAGAAGCAGGGAGCACACCGTCTGTTCCGCGGCGCACTGTCGGTTTCTTGATTGCGGAAAAGCTGCCGCTGTTGGCGATCTGTGTCGCTTCTAGCGTCGCGACCATGCACGCCCAGAGTCGGGGGATCCTATCGACCGAGACGCTTCCGCTGCTGCACCGCCTCTCCAACGCTGTCGTCGCCTACGTGCGATACCTGGGCAAGATCGCCTGGCCCGCAGATCTCACGATGCATTACCCGCACCCCTACATGCCCGCAATGGGAGGCCAACCATTCGAAGTCTGGCAGATTGCAGCAGCGGTGACGCTGCTCGTTGTCGTGTCGATTCTCGCAGTCTTGTCCGTGCGGAGACGCTATCTGCTGGTGGGTTGGTTCTGGTTCCTGGGAACACTCGTACCGACGATTGGCCTGGTGCAGGTGGGAAACCAGGCGCTCGCCGATCGCTACACCTACGTGCCCGCGATCGGCCTGTTTCTGGCGGTGTCCTGGGCGGGTTCCGAATGGGTCGCGCACTTTCGCGTCTCCCGTCCTGGTTCGAGCCGTGCGTTCTTGGCAGCTGTGGGGGCGGCCATCGCCGCGCTCGCGCTGGCGTCGTGGCATCAGGTCGCCTACTGGCGGGATTCGGTCTCTCTCTTCGAGCACACCCTCGCAGTCATCCCGCAGAACCCGAAGATCCGTTACAACCTCGCCAACGAATATCGGTCGCGCGGCGACATGGATGCGGCAATTCGCAACTATCGCACCGCACTCGAAACCGATTCCGATTCGGTCGCGACGCGCATCAACCTGGGCAATGCGTTGCGCTCGAAGGGCGATCTGGACGCTGCGACCGAGGCGTATCAGTCGGCGCTGGATCGCGAACCTCGAAACGCGAACGCCCATAACAGTCTGGGAACAGTTCTTCGTGCAAGGGGTGACGTCGACGAGGCGATTCTTCGCTACCGCTACGCGATCACACTCGATCCGGATTTCTATCTCGCCCATTACAACCTCGCGAACGCACTGCAATCGAAAGGTGAATTCAAAGAGGCGGTCGTCCACTACTTCGAGGCTCTCAAGGAGAACGTTCGCGACCCCAAGATATTCAACAATCTGGGAAACGCATTTTGGAATCTCGATCGAACGGAAGACGCCGAGACCGCTTACCGCGTTGCGATCGAAGCCGATCCCAGGCATTACCGGGCCCATAACAACCTCGGCATTCTACTCGCGAGCCAGGAGAAGTTCGACGAGGCAGTCCCCCACTACTTATCGGCGATCGCGGCGTCGTCCGATTACGCGCCGGCCTACAACAACCTCGGAGATGCGCTCCGTGCGCAAGGAAATCTCGACGCGGCGATCGTCGCATACACGGAGGCGCTACGTGCAGATCCCGGCTTCGCAGAGGCGTCCGGAAACCTCGCGAGTGCGAGGAAGGAATCGGAAGGCCTGCACGAGTAGAGAAGTCGCGCCGCTGTCACCAATTCAGGTCGAGTCAACCGCGTTCAGTCCAGAAGCAAAGCGAAGGCGTCCATGAATCGGGCGACCTCGGCGGCTGATCGATCCTGTTTCGGAGTGACGATCCCAAACTGGTAGAGGCGCCGCCCAACCAGCAGCAGTCGGATCTGAAGTACGCGTTCGCCGCTGGGATCGAGCAGCACCAGGAAGCGGCCGGAATTTTCTCCGAGCGAAATGGCGCTCTCTTCGAGCAGCTCACCGGCGACGGCGGTTCCCTCTCGCGCAGCATCCAGGATGGATTCGGGGCCGTTTTGCGCGAGAAACTCGTCCGGATAATCGGAGAAGCTCACGATGTATTTGAAGTCTTCGTGAACCAGCTCGCGGGATCGCAGGGTGATCGAGCCCGCAGCGGTTTCGACCTCCTGCGTGGTCTCCGCGGGGATCGCGGGCATCTTGATCGAGAATCGTCCGTCCTTCGAGCGAACCTCCACCCAATCGCCAGGCCCGCATGAGGCGATCAACAGCGAGAGTGGCAGCGCGAGGAGGAATCTCATGGTGGGCCCTCGAAGAGAAGGGCAATCTGCGCGGTTGGGCAAGGGCCTTCGGTTGCGGCGGTCGGCGCGAAGCCGGGTTAAGCTGAGCGCTGCCATGCGGAGAAGTGCGTGCTTCAAGGGCTGACACAGCTGCTCGAGCTACAGCGGGTGGACGACGAACTCGTCGTCCTTCAGACAGACTATGATGGCCTGCCCGGCCACCGGGAGCGGATTAAAGTCGAGCGCAGCGCCTGCGACGAGCAACTCGAAGCCGCCAAGCAGGCGGTACAGGACGCCGAAGGCGGCATGCGCCAGGCAGAGGGCACCCTTCAAGACCAGGAAGCGTTGCTGCAAAAGCTCGAAAGCCAGCAGTTTCAGATCAAATCCAACGACGCCTACACGGCCTTACTGAGCGAGATGGACCATGCCCGAGAGTCGATTTCGGAGCACGAGACCAAGATTCTCGAGCATATGGAGTCCATCGAACAAGCTCGCGGCCAGTTGTCGGATGCCGAAAAGCAGGGCGCCGAAACCCGCGCGCGGTTGGACGCCGAGCGGCGCGCAATCGACGCGCGTGACGAGGAGTGCATTCGCGAGATTGGACGCCTTCAGGCCCTTCGCACCGAGGTGCTGCCCGGCGTCGAGCGGGAATTGCTGTCCCACTATGAACGCGTCGCCAAACGGCGCAGACCCGCGGTGATCCTGGTCAAAGAGGAGCGTTGCGGAGGCTGCCGAGTTGGCATTCCCCCCCAAGCTTTCATCGAAATCCTCCGGGCTGAGGCGATTGTCACGTGCGGCAACTGTTCCCGGATCTTGATCCACGCCGATAAATTGGAGTCGCCGGCTGGATCCTGAATTGCCGAAACGAAAATCAGTAATAAAACGACGGTTTATCCCCGTAGCTGCGAATCTGTTGCCGGTCTCGGACGGGGTGTTCGAAAAAATAAAAAAACTGTTACAAATCAATTAGTTACGAGATTGTTCCGACGAGCGTGCGAACCTCGGTCGGGCATGGCGCTCTGCTATAATTGAGCTAAATCGCGGGCATGGATCGGGCCGTGTCCTCCTCTAGCGACGGACTATGAAAAAAATCGACCGGTATTGGGATTGTTTGGATCAGGCGATGGAAGCATCGCATGGCGGTCGGACCGATGAGGCGTTGGCGTGGCTCGATGAAGCGCTCATCGCACACCCGGACGGCGCGGAAGCCCACAACGGCCGGGGCGAAATCCTCTGGGACGACGGCAAGGTCGACGAAGCACTCCACGAATTTTCGCGCTCGCTGAGCGCCGATCCCAAGTTCACGACCGCACACCTGAATCGGGTCGAGCTCCTCGTAGAGGACCTCGGCGAGTTCGAGCAGGCGGTCACCCTCACGGACGAACTTCTGTCCGGCGACCCCGCCTTCCCGCGCCTCGATCGCACCACGCAGGCCGAGATCCATTACTTGAAGGCCAAGGCGGTTTTTTATCTCGACGACCTCGAGGGCGCGCTCTTTCTGGTCCGGCGCGGCCTGAAGACATCGGGCGAAGTTTCGATCTACCGGGCCTTCGAGGGGCAGATCCTCTTCGAATTGGGCCGCTTCAGCGAGGCCCGACGGTCCCTCATGTCTGCGACCGCACTCGACGCCGAGTCGAGCCACGCCTTCTACCACCTCGCGCTGGTTCACGAGAGGTTGGAAGAGGACGAGCTCGCCGAGGCGTGCTTCGACCGCGCGAACGCGTTGGATCCCGATCATTACCCCCTGCCGGCCGGGGTCGACGACGCGTTCTTTCGCGCCGTCGTGACCGAAGCCCTCGACAACCTGCCGCGCTCGATTCGGGAATACATCGCCGACGTTCCGATCGTGGTGGAGGATTACCCTTCGGAAGAGATGATTGCCGAGCAGAACGTGTCGCCCCAGGTTCTCGGCCTCTACATCGGTGTGCCGCGAACCGAGGCCGAATCGGTGCAACACGATGGGGACTTCACGCGGGTGATCCTCTTCAAGAAGAACGTCGAGAAGATCTGTCGCGATCGCGACGATCTGATCGAGCAGATCCAGATCACGGTTCGTCACGAAGTGGGACACCACCTCGGCCTCAGCGAAGAGGATCTCGAGCGACTGGGGCTCGCGTAAGCGGTCTCGAACGCTCGACGTTTCCCGCCGCCGGCCCTGCAACGGGCCGAATCCGTCCGAACAGGATCGCGCTCCGTCCACTAGAATGACCGCATGTCCTCCCTCGTCTGCGAACTCGAATCCATTGTGGGCCCGGACGGCTGCCTCCATCGCCCCGAAGAGTTGCTCGTCTACGAATGTGACGGATCGACGCTTCACTCGGGAAAGCCGAGCGCGGTCGTGCTTCCTCGCAGCCGGGAAGAAGTCTGCGGTGTCGTGTCGACCTGCCGCGCCCACGGCGTGCCCTTCGTGCCCAGGGGCGCGGGCACCGGTCTTTCCGGCGGCGCGGTTGCGAACGATGGGGCGGTGATCATCGAGTGCTCCCGAATGAATCGGATTCTCGAGGTCAACGCCGAGGACCGCTATGCGATCGTCGAGCCCGGCGTGATCAATGCGGATCTCTCCAAGCGGACCCTGGAGCACGGCCTCTTCTACGCGCCGGATCCGTCCAGTCAGCTGGTTTGTACGATCGGCGGTAACGTCGCTGAAAACTCCGGTGGCCCACACACCCTCAAGTACGGAACGACGACCAATCACGTTCTCGCCATCGAACTCGTGTTGCCGGATGCGAGCGTGGTTCATCTCGGATCCCCAAGCGGTTTCGCGCCGGGCTACAACCTCGTTGGTGCCGTCGTCGGCAGCGAGGGTACGCTCGGAATCGTGACGCAGGTAACGGTTCGGCTCGAGCCGATCCCCGAACGCGTCGAGACCTTGCTCGTGAGCTTTCCAGATGTGGTGACCGCCTGTCGCGCGGTCGGTGGGATCATCGAGTCGGGGCTCACTCCCGCGGCACTCGAAATCATCGACCGCCGGACGATTGCAGCCGTCGAAGCGAGTGTCTATGCGGCGGGGCTTCCCGCCGATGCCGGGGCCGTGCTGATCGTCGAACTCGACGGTGCGGCGATCGCACTGCCCTCCCAGGTGGAACGCGTCAAGCAGATCAGCACGCGCGAGGGAGCCACGCAGGTGGAGGTGGCGGTGGACGAGTCCGAGCGTCAGCGCTTTTGGCGCGCCCGAAAGGGCGCCTTTGGTGCGATGGGGCGCCTGGCACCGGATCTCTACGTTCACGACGCGGTGGTTCCGCGCAGCAAGTTGCCCGAGGTTCTCGACGAGATCTGCGCCATCGGAGACCGCTACGAGCTGACGCTCTCGAACGTGTTTCACGCCGGGGACGGAAACCTTCACCCGAACATCTCGTTCGATCGCCGCGACCCCGATGTGCTCGAGCGCGTGATCGCCGCCGGCTCGGAAATTCTCGAGTGCTGTGTCCGAGCGGGCGGTGTCATTACGGGAGAGCACGGCGTCGGAAACGAAAAGCGCGAATTTCTGCATCTCGTCTTCAGCGAAGCGGATATGGACGCCATGAAGGAGTTTCGCGATTGCTTCAATCCGGACGGGATCTGCAACCCGGGCAAGATCTTCCCGACGACGCGATTTTGCGTCGAGTCGAATCCGAAATCGCGCGGCTACGACCGCATTGAATTCGACTGATGATTGCCCCCGATCAAATCGAAGCGCTGCGGGATGCCGTTGGGGACGGCGGTCTGCAAGAGCACGCCCCCGTCGATCTGGACGGGTTGACGGCTGCACTGACCCTGAGCCCAGCTGATGGCGAAGGCTTGTCTCGAACGTTGGCGGTGCTCCGAAATTGCGGGCTCGCGGTCGCGGTGCGCGGCAGTGGGAGCTACGCGGGCGTCGGGAATCCGCCGATCGGTCTGGACGCGTTCTTGTCGACCGGGTGCCTCGTGGGGATCGAAGAATTCGATGCCAGCGAGGGCGTCTGTCATGTGCATTCGGGTACGCCACTGCGCGACGTGCGGGAGGCCCTGGCTGGAAGCGGTTGGGAGCTTCCTCTAGACCCGCCCGGCCGCGACTCGACGGTCGGCGGTTGTATCGCTGCCGCGTCGGTTGGGCCGCGCGCCCTCGGTCTTCCGTGTGATCAGGTACTGGGGTTGACGGTATCGCTGACTTCGGGCGAGCGCGTTCGCTGCGGTGGCCGGGTCGTGAAGAACGTGACGGGTTACGACCTCAACAAACTCTACTCCGGATCGTTTGGAAGCCTCGGCGTGATCGAGTCGGCCTGGTTGAGACTCCGCGCGGTTCCCGAACGCTCGGCGAGTTGTGAAATCCAGAGAAGCGATGCGGCGGGTGCCTGTTTGGCGGCCATCGCGGCTGCGCGCTGTGTGTCCAGGCGTGTCGCCGCCATCGCGACGAACGGCGCCGACGGTTGGAGGGTGGTGGTCGAACTGGCCGGCGACGCTCCGACGGTTGAACGCGACCTCGCGTGGCTTCGCGACGAGTACGGCGCGAGCGATACAGCGCAGGAAGCCATCGAACAGATCCGCGACCTGCAACTGGAAGTGCCAGCTCCGCTCGGGCTGCGCTTTCGGCTCGGCGCGCTTCCCTCTCGGCTCGAATCAACGCTGGTCGAACTCCTAGCCGGCGGTGCTTCGCTGCTCGCGTATCCGGGGCTTCAACTCGTCTACGCGAGTTTTTCCCTCGACGCATCGCCGGACGAAGCTGACGTGGAGGCGATCTTCCACATCGTCAAATCCGTCGCCCACAGCGCGGGTGGTGGTTACGTGTGCGAAGCCGCGCCGACTTCCGTCAAAGCGGGTCGGGATATGTTTGGCGATCTGGGCGCGAGCGCAGCAATCGTCCGAGCGCTCAAGCAGCGTTTCGATCCGACGGGCGTGCTGAATCCGGGTCGCTTTGCGGGCCGTAATTGATCGACAACTGAATCGCGCGCGATCGAAGAATGGACCGATGAATGATGGATGAGAAATGACGGGCGAAAACTGGCCGGCGATCTACGAGAGAACGCTCGATTGCGTACACTGCGGTCTCTGCCTCCAGACATGCCCGACCTATCGGGAAACCGGTCGCGAGAGTTCCTCTCCGCGCGGGCGCATCTATCTGCTGCGGGCGGTCGCCGAAAATCGCGCTTCGCTGGGTGATGTGATTTCGGATGAGGCCTTTCTCTGCCTGGGCTGTCGCGCCTGCGAGACCGCGTGCCCGTCGGGCGTCAAGTTCGGATCGATGATCGAACTCGCGAGAGCGGAAATCAATCGCTCCGGATTGAGACGGGGCTGGGCGCCCCGATTGGAGCGCTGGGCACTGCGCGGGGTGGTCGCGAATCCCCGGCGGTTGTCGTTCGCAATTTCACTCCTTCGCGTCGTTCAGCGTCTCCACCTCGATCGGCTCGCCGCCAGGTTGTTGCCGAAGGCATGGCGCGAGATCTGCGCACTGGCTCCTCGCGTGCCGCCAGCGGTCGAGCGCAGACCGTTGCCAGCGTTTACGCCCGCACTTGGAGAAAAGCGTGGCCGCGTCGCGCTATTCGTCGGTTGCGTGATGCCCGAACTCTTCGGCGCCATCAACGCAGCCACGGTTCGCGTACTGTCACGCAACGGCTTCGAGGTGGTGGTTCCCGAATCTCAAGGCTGCTGTGGCGCACTGCACGCGCACACCGGAGATCTCGAGTTCGCGCACGAACTCGCGCGCCGAAACCTCGAGGCCTTTTCGGCGGCTGATTTCGACGCCGTGATCGTCAATTCAGCGGGTTGCGGAGCCGTGTTGCGGGAGTTGAAGGAGTGGCTCGAGGGTGAGGGTGCTTCGCTCGCGGATCGGGTGCGCGATGTGTCGGAGTTTCTCGACGCAGCCGGGCTGCGCCCGCCCAAGGGGCGGATCGAGTCGACGGTTTGTTATGACGACCCTTGCCACCTGGTCCACGGTCAGAGGGTCGATGCGGCACCGCGCAGGTTGCTCGAACAGATTCCAGGCATCGAACTCCAGGCCCACGACGATCCGGAAGGTTGCTGTGGTGCAGCGGGGATCTACAACCTGACCCACCGCGCGATGTCCCGTGCAATCCTCGATCGAAAGATGCAATCGCTCAGCGCCGCCGATCCCGACTACGTCGCAACCGGAAATCCGGGCTGCCTGATGCAGTTGCGCGGTGGAGCGGCCGCCGCGGGACTGAGAGCCGCGGTGGTTCATCCGATCGAGCTTCTCGATCGAGCCTACGCATCGCGCGCCGTCGAGCCGTGACGGTCAGCGATACAGGAACGCGTCTGGGGTTTCTCGCGGAGCATTGATGCGCGGGAATGCGCCGAGGCTCAGGTCTGAGAGAGAACCCTGTAGAACCAACGAGAACGGAAGAATGGATTCTCGAGAGCGAACCATTCCGTAGCGCTCGCGCATCCCTCGATAGGTGTAGGTGGATTCTGCCATCGGTCGGGTGTCGATGTCGCCCGAAAGCCCCACGCGTGCGCGCTCGAACACAACGTCGCGATTCGCGTCGGCGACGATCACGTCGTCTGGGTCGAGCAGGGAATTGCGGAAGGAGGTTTCTTCGAGCTTGGCGACCATTCGCGCGAAACGCTCGTCCGATAGGTCCTGGTAGACTTCGATCGGAGGATCCTTTTTGTTGCCACTCGGGCCGATGAATAACAGCTTGATGGTACGCCCCCCGATCAACACGATACCGGCGGGGTGCAATTCCCCGTTGATGGGATCGTCGTCGATCAATTCTGCGTCGAGCCCCAGGCCCCGGGGACCGGCAAATTCGGGATTCTCGACGATGAATCCTCGAGAGATTCGGATCTGCTGAGGGGTGGCGTGGGTGATTTCCGCGCGGACGGCATCACCCGCGCGCATCCCTGCATGGGTATCCGGATATTCTCGCGCGACCCGTCGATACATCGCGATACGCGTGTCTCGGCGATCTTCGCGGCTCGCGAATGCCTCTGCTTGCGCGGCCGCATTTTCTCTCAACTCGGCGAGTTCGTCGACATCGTAATTGGGATCCTGCAGCGCGAGGTTGTACACCGCGATTTGATTGCCGCGCTTGTTCTCGAAGGCCGACAGCCAGCCGCGCACATCTGCCGCCCGCTCGCCATCGGAATTGTGTTCGAGATAGCTGCGCCCGTAGACGGCGGCCAGGCGCGCCGTCGGTAGAGATCTCATCCAGGGCAATTGCAACAAACGCATCGGAAACGCGATCATGGTCTGCCCGATCGCCGGAAGGTCGATCACCCACTCGAGCGGTCCCGGCAGGCGGCGGTCTGCAGGCCCGCCCGCCCACGGACCGAGCAGGACCCACTTGGCTCTATTCTTGCGGTCCTGGCTGCGCGCTTTGCTGAAGGCCATGTAGGGGTTGCTCGCCGGATTGTTGATGAGCGCGCGCGCGTGCCTGACCATGTTGGACTGATCCAGATCCTCTTCCGCGATTTCGTCGAGGGCCTGCCACATCTGCACTTCCTCACCCAGCTCGCCGAATGCAATGGCCTTGGCGAAGCGCGCTTCGTCGGTGAAGGGTCCTTCTGGTTCCGATTGGAGCAGTTCGTTCGCGGCCGCCACGACGTCGCCGTCCGGGTCGAGTATTGCAACCGACAGCTGTCGCGCGAGATCTGAAACCGGTGTCATGTCCCGAACGACCTCGAGGCTTCGATTTCGCTGTTTGCGCTTGTGGACGAGCCTCCGGTCGGCTTCGTCGCGAAGTGCGTATGCCACAGGATCTTCGGGCTTGAAGCCCAAAGCGCGATCCGCATAGACGAGAGCCTGCCTCGTGCGATTGGCCTCCAGTGCGCGCTGCGCTCCGCGCACGGCTCGTGCGTAGAAGGTCTCTGCGAGTCCGATGTCTCCCTTCTCGATGAGGGGCTCCAATTCGGCGACTTCGGGAGCGTCTGGATAGCGAGCGACAAATTCCTTCCAGTGGGCAAGTGCCTGTCGGCGTTGCAGCGGCAGCTTCTCCTCGTTGTAGAGCTGAATCGCGTAACTGAGTAGGGATCTCGCGAGGCGGTAGGGAGCCAGGCTCATCGTCATGATCGACTTGCCGACCGGCTCGGCGAGGGCGTTGAAGGCGCGCCCGAAAGTGATCACCCACGCATCGCGTATCCGCGCGGATGCGAGCGCGAGAGGATTGTTCTTCGCGGTCTGCGAGAGCCGCTCGCGCAGGCCTGGGTTGAGGTCGTCGTTCTCGAGCAGTTCGCGGGTCGCATCGCGATAGGCGTACGAGGAATCGGTGGCTGCATTGACGAGATCTGTTGCAACGGGAACGAGTCCAGTGGGGAGCTCGCCTCCGGCTTCGAGCACCGTGTCGATCGCGCGCAACCGTCCGAGCAGGCGCTCCGCTCGCTCGGCATCGGAGATCAGTGCTGCAGTCGCCAACTCGGCCGCCGCGTAGTCGGCGACGTCGGGGATGCGGGTTGAAAACCGCACATTCGAATCGATCGTGCGGCCAATCGGTCGCGCGCCGGGCGAGCGACAGCCGGTCAGCCATCCGACGGCCAGCACGCCAATCACGGCGGCGATCCATTTTCGATCAGGGCGTAAAGCGATCACGATCGATCCGAATCGAGTAGGCGAGGAATGCCTCCAAGCGGCGAGACGCCTCGAGTTTTTCGGGCGTTCCATCGCGACTGGCCACCATCTCGTACAGTCGCGACGCACCCTCGACCAGTTCCTGGAAACGCACCGGATCGAAGTACAGGCTCTCCGGAGGGTAGGTGGTCGAGTATTCTACCGCGAGTTCTGCGTAGAGGTCTGCGAGTTCGATCAGGTGGCGGTTGAAGTTCTTGCTGTCCGGGTGTCGGAAGGTGACGCGTTGTAACTCGCTGATCGCCCGCACGTCCCCGTTTACATCGGTCCGGCGAATCCCCACGAAGTAGTTGGCGCGCGCCAGATCTGCGCGTTCGAGTTCTTCCTGGACGATCGGTCCGTAGTGGGTGCCCTCGGCAATCACAGCGAGACCCTCGAGCAGCGCGGTGCGCGCTTCGAACTCTGCGAGCACCGAATCCGGATCGACCTCGACGAGTTGGCTGATGCCCGTCGCATCGGAGTCGATCTCCGTCTCGTCCTGGGGTTCGAGTTCTCGTGTCATCTGGGCGGCCTCGTAGAGCACGTCACAGATGTCGGCGCTGTCCAGCGCAGTCAACCTCAGGTCTTCGCTGAGATCCGCCGCGAGTCGGTAGCTCTCCGCCGCGAGATCGAAGGCCCGCAGGCGCTCGAGCGATCGCGCCTTCGCGAACGCCATCACCCCGTCCATATGGCCCGCCCGCAACGCGTCCGTGTGCAACTCTTCGAGGTTTTCCAGCCGCAGCAGTGAGCTGCGGTAGACGTTTCGCCCGGTGAAGTCGCGCGCGGGTTCGAATCGGTAGGTGTCGTCTTCGATGTGTGCGCGCAGTACGGCGATGACTTCGAGCACGTTCTCCGTGGGTCGATAAACGGGGTCGACTTCCGGAGTCGACGCACACGCCGCGCAAAGCGCGAATATCGCGCAAGCGAGGATCGGATCGAGAAGGGAGAACCGGGGTCTCATATCGCCGCCAAGCATACCAACCCCGGAAAATCGACGAGGCGCCGTGACCTGGTTCCCTCTGGGGACACGTGGAGCGCTTCCTCGCTCGAAACCCAATTGAACACGTGGGCGGTGCTCGTTGGGGAGTCAGGCGGAAGGGGCATTCGCTCCAATCCCATGCAGCAAACCTCGTAAACTGATTCGACGAGGAACCCGATTTGCGGCTACGTAGAAAATCGGGTCGGGCTTAGTTCTTCTTGCTGCTCTTCTTTCCGCGCAGGACGACTGCGTTGAGCATCTTCTCCGTCGCGATCACCGCTGCGGCGAGCTGGTCCGAATCGACGCCGAGAGTCGTGAGGTTTTCCTGGGCGTCGTCCTCCGACTTCCAGGTGATCACGGTTTCTACGAGCGCTGTCGTTCGCCCTCCCGGTGGGATCCGCACGCGGAAGTCCGCCAGGCGCGGAACATCGAGCTGGAGCTTCTTCGCGGCCTTTCGGATCGCGTTCATGAACGCGTCGTAGCCGCCACCGCCACTGGCCTTGGCGGTCGATTTCTTGTTTCGATACGCGAGCACGACCTCTGCCTGTGGGGTTTCGTTCGTCCCGACGACGACCCGGTAGGATGCGACCCGCACGCGTTGATCCGCGGGCGATTTGAGCACGTCCGCGATGATGTAGGGCAGGTCCTCGACATTGATCCGGTTCTTGTGTTCGCCGAGTTCGACGATCCGCTGAAGGACGAGTGCCTTTTCTTCGGTGCCGAGAGCGATGCCGAGCGCTTTGAGGTTGTGCTCGAGCGAAGCCTTTCCCGCCAGCTTGCCGAGCGCGTAGCGCCGCCGTTCGCCGAAGCGGGCCGGTAGCAGTCGGCTCGCGTACAGTTCTCCCTTCGCATCACCGTCGGCGTGGATGCCTGCGGTCTGGGTGTAGACATCACGGCCGACGATCGGGGTGTTGTCGGCGACGTCCTTTCCGCTGAAGGTTTCGACCAGGCGCGACAGCGATGAGAGGCGAGCTTCTTTGACTCCGGTCTGGAATTCGGTGTGGTCGTGGATTGCAGCGACGACTTCGGCGAGTCTCGCATTTCCCGTTCGCTCACCGAGGCCGTTCACGCTGGTGTGAACGCCCCGGGCGCCTGCGCGAACACTCGCCAGTACGTTTGCGGCGGCGAGCCCGTAATCGTTGTGGGCGTGAAACTCGAATGCGACGTCTGGCCAGGTCGATACCATCAAGTCGACGTAGCGGGTTACATCGGTCGGTGACATGATGCCCAGCGTGTCCGCGAGATAGATTCGCAAGGCGCCGAGATCGCGCAGCAATTCGACCATCGCAAATACGTAATCGAAAGAGTCGCGAACTCCGTTCGACCAGTCTTCGAGATAGGCGTTGACCTTGATGCGCTTGCGCTTTGCGGCGCGGAAGGTCTGCGTAACGGCTTTGCGGTGCTCTTCGGGAGTCTGGCCGAGTTGAACACGACAGTGGCGTTCGGACCCCTTTGTGAGGAGGTTCATCACCCTCCCGCCGGTCCCCGAAATCCAATTGACCGACGTGCTCCCATCGCAGTAACCGAGCATCTCGACGCGCGGCAACATGCGCTTCTTCCGCGCCCAATCCACTATGAGTCGCGCCGCCTCGCGTTCGCCCTCCGAGACGCGGGTCGAAGCGATTTCGATGCGATCGACCCCCACCTCGGTGAGCAGCAGCCGAGCCAGCTGGAGTTTCTCCGCGGGAAAATACGAGATGTCGGGGGTCTGCTCTCCATCCCGGAGGGTGGTATCCATCACTGCGATGCGTTTTTCGTCTGTGGGCTTCACGCCAATCTCCGAGTGGGCCGAGAGAATCTCGCTCGCAGTCGCGTGCTGTCAACCGGTGAGGCTTTGCCCAAGCCGCTCCGGACCGTCTAACCTCGCCTCATGACCGAACCCCGCCAATCCCTGCCGATCCGGGAAGAAGATCGCGGCCAGCGCCTCGACCGATTTCTCGCCGAACATCTGAGGCTCTCGCGCTCGCAGGTGCGTCGGCTGCTCGCGCGCGGCGCCGTGAGCGTCGGGGGGCGCAGCGTGAATGAAGACGCCAAGGGCTTGAATCTTCAGCCGGGGCCCGTCATCGAGGTGACCCCCTTCGCGAGGCCCGAAGACCAGCGGGCGCTGTCCGCTCCCGATCAGCCGCTTCCGATGCTCGCGAGCGGAAGTGGCTGGCTGGCGGTCGACAAGCCCGCCGGAACTCCCGTGCACCCGCTCCGCGAGGATGAGGCGGACACCGCGTTGAACGCGCTGATCGGCCGATTTCCCGAGATCCATGGTGTGGGGGAGGGCGGTTTGCGAAGTGGGGTTGTCCACCGGCTCGACGTCGACACTTCGGGCGTGCTGCTGTTTGGGACGGAAGAGGCGGCCTGGCAGCGCTTGCGTGGAGCCTTTCGCGAGCACCTCGTCGAAAAGACCTATCGCGCGCTCGTGATCGGCGCGCTCGAAGGAGAGGGGAGTCTCGAGGTCGGACTGGTCACGGCCCGCCACCGTCCCGCGCGGGTGCGCGTGGTCGCCGAAGCGGAACTCGAGCGGGCGCGCGGAGTTCACATCGGCGTGCTGCGTTGGCGCTCACTCGAGGTCTTCGACGGCGTGACGCTCGTCGAAGTGAGGCCCAAGACCGGCTTTCTCCATCAGATTCGCGTCTCGCTGGCCCACCTCGGTTTTCCCGGTCCTCGGAGACCGCACCTATGGCCCCGCGAGCGATCCGATCGCGGTGCCGCGCCAGATGCTCCACGCCGCTCACGCGAGTTGGGGCGAGATCGAGGCGAGCAGTTCGGATCCCGCTGATTTCGAAGCTGCACTTGCCCAATGCGCGGCTCTTTCCCGCGGAGCGTGATCCCGGTCAGCGTTTGCGCAGCAGCGTCAAACCGTCCGCGATCGGCAACATCACGCATTCGACTCGGGGATCGGCGGCGACGAAGTCGTTGAATCTTCGGATTGCCAGGGTGTTTTCGTCGTTGGCCTCCGGATCGACGACTGCGCCCGTCCACAGCACGTTGTCGACCAGGATGACTCCACCGGCGCGAATCAGCGGCAGCAGTGCTTCGAAATAGGCGATGTAGGCCGTCTTGTCGGCGTCGATGAACGCGAGATCGAAGTTCGGTTCCTGGGCGAGATCGGCGAGTGTTTCGATTGCGGGGGCGATGCGCAGATCGATCTTGTGGGCGACTCCGGCTCTCTCCCAGTAGTGTCGACCGACGTTCGTCCACTCTTCGCTCACGTCGCAGCAAATGAGCTCGCCGTCGTCGGGGAGTCCGCGCACCAGGCAAAGCGCCGAGTAACCCGTGAAGGTGCCGATTTCGATCGCGCGCCGGGCGCCGAGAATCCGCGCGAGGAGGGTCATGAAGGCACCTTGCTCGGGTGCGATCTGCATGATCGCGATGTCCCCGAGCGCGTGGGTCTCGTCGATCAACTCGCGTTGGATCTCGTCTGGGGGCGTTCCATGAGCGACCATGTACGCGTGCAGCGCGGCGGTCAATTGAATGGACTTCGGTGTTTTGTCCACGGAGCCTTTTCCCGATCAGTCGACCTTCGCCTTGCTCTCCGCCTTCATCTGCAGCTGCATTGCGAGCGCCTTTTCGTCCTCGGCTTCCTGAATCATGCCTTTTGCCTGATAGAGAATCGACAAGTTGGTGTGACTCAGGGGATCATCGGATTCGAGTTCGACGATCTTCAAGCCGGCTTCGATTGCGCCATCGAGATCACCCTTGCGCTTCAACGTCATCGACAAACCATTCCATGCAATCGCCAGGTCGGGTTCTGCGTCCACTGCGCGTCGGTAGCAATCGATGGCTTCGTCGATACGGTCCTCGGCGAAGTGTTTGAAACCTTCTCGGTAGAGTGCACGGGCGTCGGACATTATTGAATCCTAAATCAAGCGTCTGGGTTCAGCGCTGATCGAGTCTTTTTTCGGCTTGTCGCAGGAAGGAGTGGATCTCGTGACCCGTTCTGATGTCACCTGCTGCCTCGGCCAGTCCGATCGCTCGGGCAAAAATCTCGGCGGCCAGTGTCGGGTTGTCCGAATCGAGTAGCGACCGACCCAGATCGCGGTGAGCCGCGGAGTCTTCTGGTTTGAGTTCGACGGCGCGTTGAAGAGGTTCGACGGCTTCAGCAGGCTTGCCCATTTCCATCAGGGTGCGTCCCAATCCCGCCCAGCTCCGTTGGTCGGTTGGGTCGCTCTCGAGCAGCTCGCGGAATCGGGCTGCCTGGCTGACGAGGATGTCTGGGTCGCTTTGAGGCAATTGGGGGAGGTTACCGAAGTCCCGTCGGCGCGGCCCGCCAAGTGTTGGATTGTTTATCCGGCGGGTGAATCCTTCGGATGGCGGCATGGACTTGCTTGGCCATTCGGTCAAAGGAGATTAGGATCCTGCTGGATCTCATGAAGTAACCAGCACGGCGTGAGACAGCCCCCTCCGCCCCTTCGATCTTTTTTTAGAGGTCTTCGCAATGCGCAAATTTCGAATGTGGATCATCGTAGCGGCCGTCGGCCTCGTCTTGCTGTGGATTCTGGTGGGTGGCGAGGGCCCGTCAATCGAGGATGGCAGCATCCTGGTACTCCCGATCGAGGGCCGTTACGCCGAGTCGCAGGATCCTTCGCTGCTGGCACGGGTTCTGACGGATACGGGGATGTCGTTCGCGGCGCTGCTCTCCGAAATGAAGAAAGCGGAGCGCGATGACCGTATTTCAACGGTGGTTCTGCGCATTCGGAATCTCGCCATCGGCTGGGGGCAGGCCCAGGAGTTGCGAGGTGCGATTGGAAGGCTCGAAGAAGCGGGTCGCCACCCGGTCGCGTATTTCGAAGTCGCCGGGTTTGGCGCCAATCTCGAGTACTACGTGGCGAGCGCGGCAGGCGAAGTCCAGATTTCTCCTGCCGGTTTCGGCGGCGTCGTTGGTCTCGCGGGGGAGTATTTCTTTCTCGGCCAGATGTGGAAGAAAATCGGGATCGAGTTCGATGTCGCGCGCGCTGGCCGATACAAGAGCGCCGTCGAGACCTTGACCGGTGACGAGATGTCGGACGCCTATCGCGAGACCGCGAACTCCCTGCTCGATTCCATCAACCACCAGTTCATTTCCGGCATTGCGGAAAGTCGCAAGCTGACTCCCTCGGCCGTGCGAGCCATCATCGATATCGCACCCATGACACCCCAGGATATGGTCAAGCACGGCCTCGCCGATGAGATCGCGTTTTTCGATGATCTTCTCGAATCGCTCGATGGTCCGATCGTAGAGGCGGTCGACTATGCGCAGATCGATCCCGCGAGCCTGGGATTCGATCCCGTCGCCCAGTTCGCTCTGGTCTACGGAAGCGGCAACGTCGTGGTCGGCGACGGGAGGTCGACCTCCAGGGGAAACCCGGTGATGGCATCGGACACCGTGGCGGACGCGCTCGAAGCGGCGGCCGACGATCCCGAAATCGACGCGATCATCTTTCGAATCGATAGCCCCGGTGGATCGGTGCTCGCGGCGGACATCATCTGGAGAGCCGTGGAAGTCGCGAAGCAGAGCGGGAAGCCGCTGATTGCTTCGTTTTCGAACGTCGCGGCATCGGGTGGCTACTACGTCGCCGCCGGTGCGGACGCGATCCTCGCCCCACCTGCAAGCGTGACGGGTTCGATCGGCGTCTTCGCGCTCAGGCCGGTATTGAAGGGACTCTTCGACAAGCTCGACATCAACGTGGAAACGATGACGCGAGGCGCACACGCGGGTATCCAGATTTCCTCGGAGCCGCTATCGCCGGAGACCGCTGCGGTTCTGGATCGCGAGGTCGAAGCGATCTATCGGCTCTTCATCGAACGGGTCGCGGCGGGGCGCGAGCTCGATTTGCAGCAGGTAGACGAGGTCGCTCAGGGGCGCGTCTGGACGGGAGAGCAGGCATTCGAGCGCGGCCTGATCGACGAGCTCGGTGGTCTGAGCCAGGCGGTTTCGCGCGCCAAGCAGGCGCTAGGCCTCCACGCGGACGCGGATGTCGCGCTGGTTCCCTACCCCGAGGCGGGTTCGCTCTTCGATCAGCTGACCGACACGCTGAGGCGAGTATCCCTCGAAGCCGTACCGGCTTCGTCGCTGAAGGGCCTTGCCGAGCGGATGCAGACCTGGTTCGAGGCGGCTCCGGTAGAGGCGCCGGCACTGGTTCCACCGTTCGCGTTCGACATCCGGTAGTGTCGAACTGGCAAGGGAGATTCCGTCGTGCGGCTTGAGAAGATCTTTGAGGTCGATCAACCACCGGAACTCAGTTCCCGCATTGCGTCCCTCGACGAAACCCTGCTGAGCCTGTTCGCAGATGCCAAGACCGAGATCGTGGAGCGTGAAGGCAATCGGCGAACCACCCAGACGCACTACAACGCGCTCGGCAGGGAAGGTGTCGCGACGTTTCACTTCCACTCCCTTCCCAACGGTTACATCTCGTTCGAGAAGGTTTGCGATGGAAACGTGTGGCAGGAACTCTCGGGCACAGTTTCGTTCAAGAAGCGAGGCTGTGGAACGCAGGTGACGCTGAAGATGGTTGGGCGGACGAAGGCGCTCGTTCCAGAGTTCGCGATCCGCTCACCGATGCGAGACCAGATCGAGCAGATGGCGTCATCGCTGCGAGCGTGCATCGAGGCGGGCGAGGCCTCCGAGTCCGACTAGCGGTTGCTAGATTTCTCTGATTGAACGCAGGGTATCAATGGCCACCTTGATTGCCGGAGATGGTGTCACCCTCAACGCGGAATCTCACGGTGCCGGGATCCCCGTGATCCTGTCGAACGGGTTGTGCACCACCTGCGAGAATTTTCGCCCGCAGGTCGAGGCTTTCGTCGATGCCGGCGCACAGCTGATCCTCTGGGATTATCGAGGGCACGGTCGCTCCGAATCCCCCGGCGATCCCGCCGCCTACCGATTTGATCGCGTCCTGGACGATCTCGGTCGCGTGCTCGATTGGGCGGCACCCGGAAGGCGGGCTGTGGTGGGAGGGGTCTCATTCGGGGGGTTGGCGTCGTTGCACTTTGCGCACAAGAGCCCCGAGCGGGTGCGCGGTCTGATCCTGATCGCGACCGGGCCGGGCTTCAAGAATCCCGAAGCCCTGGCGCGTTGGTCGGAATTGACCGAGAGATCGGCGTCGCTGATCGAGAGCGAAGGCTCGACTGCCTTCGCGCAGAGTGCAGCCGCCCCGACCTTGGTCGGTCTGCGTCCGGATCTACCCGCCGCCCAGGCTGCGATCCGCGCGATCGCACTTCAGGATCCCGTGGGTCTCGTGCATTTCCAGCGGCAGATCGCCGCCCAGGTGCCACCGATCATCGACGAGCTCACCGAGATCGATTGCCCGGCGCTGGTCGCTGTCGGAGAAAAGGACGAGGCTTTTTTGCGCGCCGCCGACTTCATGGCGGCGCGTTTGCCTCGGGTGGAGCGCGAGACGATTCCGGGAGCGGGCCACATGGCCAACATCGACGAGAGCGAGGCCTTCAACGCGATCGCGCTGCGGTTTCTCGGGAAGATCGCCGCTGAAACTCCCGAGTGAATCCATCAGCCTTTCGCGCTGCGGGTGGCCATCTTCTTGAGTGTCTTCAAGCCGCCCGGAATGTGAAATGCGCTCAACCCTTCTTTTCGCATGAACTCGGCGAGATGCGCGCTCTTGAGTCCGATCTCGCAGTAGAGCACGTAGGTCTGGTTGCGGTCGAAGCTCGCATAGGTCTTGAGGGCCTGACCGAAATCCAGCCGCAGTGCATCGGGCCAATGCCAGCTCTGGTATTCCGGCTTCGTGCGTAAATCGATCACGGTGGCGCCAGCCGGAATGCGATCGACCTCGAGATCGGGAATCCCCAGCGTCTCCACATCGAGGTCGCGGAGCTTGAAGATTTTTCGCGCTGCTACCGCGGCCTCGACGATCGTCAGGTCGATCTTGGCTTCCTCCGCCTCGATGGCCTCGAGGGTCGCCGCGGTTGCAGGGCGGGTTGGCACGATCGCGCAGTATTCACCGACGATCTTGGACAGGTCGTAGGTGCCGATGAGGCGAGCCGTGTCGATGATCTGGTCTTTGTTGGAGCCGATCAGCGGGCGCAAAATCGTCTCGGTCGCAGCCCGCGAAATCACCGCGAGGTTGGGCAGCGTCTGGGAGGACACCTGGCCCACCGCTTCTCCCGTGATGATCGCCGACGCGCGGCGCTCGCGGACCAGGATTTCGGCCGCGCGCACCATCAAGCGCTTCAAGAGCACCTGCCAATAGCGCGCCTGGGTTCGCGCTCGAAGTTCTTCCGTCAGGGCTGCGAAGTCGATGGAGTGAAGGCGCGGCTGGTCGCCGTAAGACCAACGATCGGCGAGCAGCTTGGCGACCCGAAGGACGCCCAGCTGGTGGGTTTCGCCGCCGAGATTGCAGAACGCGTAATCGATCCGAACGCCGCGCTTCAACAACTGCCAGGCCGCGACCGCCGAGTCGAAGCCGCCCGACATCAACGCAATGGCGCGCCCGCTCGCTCCGATCGGAAGGCCCCCGTGGCACGCGATGCGCTCGGGGAAGAAGTAGGCGTCGCCCCCGATGAGTTCGATGGAGACCGTTACTTCGGGGTTGTTCAGGTCGACTCCCGCCGAGCGATCGAGCAGGCGGGTTCCCAATTCGCGTTCGATGTCCGGCGGCAGCAGCGCGATCTGCGAGCGCTCGCCGACCCTTCGCACCCGGACCGCAAAGCGCTTGCCGGTCACGCGGTCTCCGAACAATTCTTCGCCGGCGTCGACGAGTCGTTCGATGCTGTCTGCGGGGCATCGCTCGACGAGGGAGATCGACTGGATGCCGAAGACCCGGGTCAGGACCGACGCGGAGGCCGCGTCGGGAAGCTCGACGAAGATCCGGTTGTGGGTGTCGCGAATGCGGGGCTCGAGATCCTCCGCGAGGAGGGCATTTCGCAAATTCGCGACCAGGCGCTGAACGAATTGAGAACGCGTTGCGCGCGCCTTGGTTCCGATCTCACCCGAAAAGCGAAGCAGAGCGAGTTGGGGGGTCGGGGGATCCGCCACGGCCGATCAGCCGTTGCAAAAGCGGTAGAGGAAGCCGCCGATCAGGAGCAGAACCCACATGGCGATCTTGGGTACGACGGATCCCGCCGAGGGCGCGGTCTCGTCTACCTCCTCGTCTGCCTCACTGACATCCACCCCGATGAGGGCTGCAAGCGCTGCCCGTCGCGGGTCCTGCTCTCCGCGGGAAAGCGATCCGCCACAGTGAACGCAGCGCCGGGTCCCCACCGGAGCGGTGACATTACACTGATAACAGTAGACCTCGTAGGGATTCTGGGGGCCGGGGGCACGCATCGAGGTGATGGTATCGAATTCATCTCCGAATTCCGGTGCGCTCGATCGATCCCGGGGCAGCTTCCTCGCGGTTCGTGAGCCAGGCCGCCGAATCCGGTTCAGGGCGTAAAGGGCATCCGGCAGAATGCCGATTGACACTCCGAGATGCGAGATACCTCATTGCTACAGCTCGCCCTCAACGGGCATCAGGGGCGCTATCGGGTGCGGCTGCTCGAGAACCCGGAGCTCCGCGAGAGCGGAATCGCCCACGGTGATCCCGCCGATCCGGGCCTCGTCGAATGGCCGGCGATCCGCTGGGCGCTGGCCGCCGAGGTCGGGGAGCCCGAGGGCGTTCGAACCATCATCTTCGACCTCGTGGTGGATCGGGTTTCTGGGCCCGAGGGCGCCGCATTCGAGATCCGCAGGCTCGACGCGGAACCCGGCGAGGATGCGATGAAATGGGCTACGGCAATCGAGCGGGCGCTCGCGCCCGAGCTTTCGGCCCCGTCGATCAAGAGCCTCGCCGCAGAGGGCTCGCCGAGTCGCTGGTACCAGGATCTCGAAGAGTTCGAAGCCGCCGCCCTCGAATCCCTCGACTCCTGACCCCTTGGATCAGAGCGTCCGCGGGGCCCAGCGAGCGCATTGCCGCTCGCGGTTGGATCACGCCGCCCAGTCGCCGAATATCTGCTCCACACGGGCCTGATCTAGAAGTCGGCAGCGGATTCTCAAGATCGCGATTGGCCCAGCCGATTCGTCAGCCTAATTAGAGGCTTGCGGGCGTCGAATTATCCTCCAAACTCCCGTTTGGGGGAGTATCAAGAGGTTGGGCCTCCAAGCCTTCCGGTGTGCCGAGATTTTGAAACTGGCGATCGGAGGGTTTGCGCCCGGGTAGGCAACTCCAGCCCACACAGGCTGTATGGCGCCGGAGTTGCGGACAACGCTCAGAATCCTAAGGAGGGAGGCTATGAAGCGGCGATTTGGCGCGATCGTAATTGCGGTCGTGGCGATTGCGCTCGGGTCCGCGGGTTGTGCATCGAAACACGCCGAGAGCGCTGACGATGCGATGGATCAGGGCACTGGGACGGGAAGCGAATTCGATGATGGTTCGCTCGGGCAAGGGTCGGCGGTCTCGACGTCGACCATCTCGGATCTCGAGACGATTTATTTCGACTTCGACAAGAGCACGATTCGCAACGACAGCGCAGGTATGCTGCGCAACAACGCGAGCGTGATCAAGGAAAATGCGGATTGGGGCAAGATCACCGTCGAGGGCAACACCGACGAGCGCGGTAGCGAAGAGTACAATCTCGCGCTCGGTGAGCGCCGCGCGACGGCGGTGAAGCGATATCTGGTCGACCTCGGCGTTCCGGGTTCGCGCTTGCGAACCGTGAGCTTTGGTGAGGCGAAGCCTGCGGTTCCCGGCCACGACGAGTCTGCCTGGCGCTACAACCGGCGCTCGGACTTCAGCAACTAGACGGACCTTCGGGTCCAGCCTCAAACATGCCGGCGGCGTACCCTTGACGGGTGCGCTGCCGGTGTTCGTTTGAACACCGAAAACGCGAAATGTCCCGGGTTCGCAGCCGAGGACCGGGTTATCGTCGGCGAAATGGCTGAACTCACCGAATGGAATTCCGCGCTGCTCTCGCCTTTGCTCGTGGAGACGCGGCCCGCAGAAGAACTCGACATCGACGTCGATGCGCTGTCGCGTTTTGTCGACGCAACCGGGCCCCTGGCGATCGTCGACCTCGAGACGACGGGCCTTTCCGATGATCCCGCTGCGGAAATCCTGGAGTTCGGCGCCGTACTCATCGAGCCCGGCGTGCGCTCGATCACGACGGTCGAAAGCCTGCTTCGGCCAAGGGGCCCCCTACCGCTCACCATCTCCCATCTGACGGGCCTCACCGATGCGGATGTGGCGACCGCGCCGATGATCGGCGAGGTCTCCAAGCGGATCGAGTCGGTGCTCGAGGGGCGGACACTGATCGCCCACAACGCGGATTTCGAGCGCTCTTTCCTGACCCGCTTCGTCTCGACTGCGTTGAGCGAATACCGCTATCTCGACACCCAGGATTTTCTCGCGATTTCGCATCCGGACTCCCCGGATTTGCGACTCGAGACGTTTGCGCGGGCCATGCTGAAGCGCGAAGAGCGCCATCGCGCATTGAGCGACGCGCTCGATACGGCGTGCGTGATGTCGGCTGCGGCCGTGGGCGTTGCGGCGGGAGAGCGCCGCTATGCGGTCGCGAGGAGCGCACTCGAGAGCTACGCACCCGAGTCGCCGTGGCTGCCGCTGTTTTGCGGTGACGCACCGCTCACCGAAGAAGATTCTCGCAGCCAATTTGCAGAGATCCTGTCGACCTCCGAGAAGCCCGTCCCTTTTGACGAAGACGCGATCGTCGCGGCCCTCTCCGATGTCGATCGCGGTCGGCGTTATTTTCCGAACTATCGGGTGCGCGAGCAGCAACTCGAACTTGCGCGGCAATTCGTGCGCAATCTCGACACGGGCGGCCGGCTGTTGCTCGAGGGTGGAACCGGAGTCGGGAAATCGCTCGCGTATCTGGCGGCTGCGATTCCGTTTGCGATGGAGCGCGCCGCGGGTGGCGTTCGCGACCCGGTCGTCGTCTCGACAAAGACCAAGCTGCTGCAGGATCAGTTGCTCAGCAAAGACATCCCCGCGGCCGCGGCGATGTTCGGCTATCCGGACCTCAAGGCGATGTCGATCAAGGGTCGCGCAAACTACATCTGCTCGCGCCGCGCCGCAGTGGTGCTCGCCGAAGGGCGCGAGTCGCAGATGTTTCCCGCAGATCGGCTCGCCTACGCGGCATTGGCTGCCTGCGCGGGGATCCGCCGACACGGAGAGGTGGGAGCCCTGCCCGGGGGCCTCCACTACCGGTTCCGGCCGCTTCGAGATCTGGCGCGTCGCTCGGTGGCGGCACGCGCCGAGCAGTGCACCCGCGAACAGTGCGCGACGGAGCGCGATTGCCCGTTCGGAAAGCGGCGAGCCGCGCTCGCGAAAGCGCATCTCGTCGTCGCCAACCACGACCTGCTGCTGCGCTGGCCGCCCGACTATCCGACCTTCGGCGACGCGATCATCGACGAGGCCCAGGAACTCTCCGGAGTCGTCGACGAGGTCTACGCGCTCGAGGTGAAGCCGCTCGAAGTTCTCGAAGAGATCGACGACCTGTTTGGCCGCCCGTCCGAAGGCCGGCGCAGCGCAGGCCTGCTCGGCCGTTCGAGCGTTCGCGAGATGGAAGGTGACGTTCGCGCCTGGCGGCGCGGAATCCAGCAGGATTTTGTTGCGCTGGGGCGTTGCCTCGCCGATCGGGCGAGCGAATTCGGCGAAGTGCAGCTGCCCGCCTATCCGGACCGCGTCTTTCCGCAGGCCACGGAGCTCGCGCAGATGGCCGCCGAGCGCCTGTTTGCGGCTGCCGATGCCGCCGATCGCATGGCGAAATCTCGCGGAATCGAGGAAGACGATCTGTTGGCGATCCAACGCATCACGGCCGAGCTGCGCACGTCGGCGGACGCCTTGCGGGGCGCTTTTTCGGGCAGTGATGGCGACGCGGTCGCGGCTTTCGAACGGCTCGAATCGCCCTTCGATCGCTGGCGCCTCGTGGTGCGCGCGGTTTCTCCCGCGGACGCTTTTCATCAGCGCTTTGCCGAGCGGCTCGAGACGCTCGCCTGCGTTTCCGCAAGCCTGTTCGTCGCCGGCGATCCCTTCGCGGCGCTCGGTGAGTTGGAGCTCGAAAGACACGGCGAACCCCCCGTGACCCGCAGCTCGGTCGAGAGTCCTTTTCCGTATGCGAAGCACATGCGTGTCGCAGCGCTGCAGAGCGAAGGCAATCTGGTGGAGGAAACCACCGATGTGCTCGCGGATCTCGCGCGCCTGCTCGGTGGACGCACGCTCGGATTGTTCACCAGCCTGCGGCGAATGCGCGACGTCAGCGATCTGCTCGCCGAGCGACTTCGCGGGGAGGGCTACGAGATCTTGATGCCGCGTCGCGCTTCAGACGATCCCGCCGCCCTGGTCGAGCGGTTTACGCGGGCCGGCGGTGGGATGATCCTGTTGGGCGCCCGCTCGTTCTGGCAGGGGCTCGACATTCCCGGCCCCGCGCTGCAGGCCGTCGTGATCGAAAAACTTCCCTTCGAAGTCCCGACGGAGTTGCGCAAGAGGCGCGAGACCCGGCTTCGCACAGCCGGTGAAGACGCATTTGGTCGCTATACGATGGGCAAGATGCTGCTGAACCTGAAGCAGATGTCCGGGCGCTTGATCCGGTCCGAGGAAGACCGCGGCCTGATCGCGATCGTCGAGGGGCGTACCGACAAGGGCTATTTCCGCAGGCTACAAGAGGCCTTTCCGCCGGATGTTTCCGTCCAGATCTCCCGGCGCGAAGAGCTTCCAGATCTGATCGCAGAGGTCGGCATAGAGGCGAAGCAGCGCGCTACTCTGCGAGGCCGAGATTTAGAGGAGCGTTGATGCCTGCCAATTTTGCGCCCGGACAATGGGCGGTGATCCTAGGAGGTTCGAGCGGCTTCGGCCTGGCCACCGCACAGGTGCTCGCCGACCACGGAATGAACCTCTGCATCGTCCATCGGGATCGGCGCTCCCAACTCGCCGGGATCGAGCCGGAGTTCGAGAAGTTGCGCGGCTTGGGCGTCGCCGTCCAGACGCACAACACAGACGCACTTTCGGCCGCCAAACGAGGCGCGGTGCTCGATTCGCTCGCCGACGCCCTGGGTGAAGGGCGCGTGCGCGTGCTGCTCCACTCGATCGCGTTTGGAAACCTCAAACCGTTGGCCCCTCCCATGACCCGCACCGCGCGCGATGCGACCCAGAAGCTCGCGAGCGCACTCGGGCTGGAGGGAGAACGCGTGCAGGGTGCCATGGATGAATGGTTTGCGACGGGCGTCGCCGCCGCGCATCCGTTGGCGAGCCCGCCCGACTACTCTCAAACGGATTTTCTCGAGGAAGAAGATTTTTCGCGAACCATCTTCAACATGGGAACGAGCCTGCTCGGCTGGGTGCAGGATCTCTTCAATCGGAAACTCTTTGCCGACGATGCGCGCATCTTTGGTTTGACGAGCGAGGGGAACGAGGTCGCTTGGCGGGGATACGCGGCCGTCGCAGCTGCGAAGGTCGCGCTCGAATCCCTCGCCCGGTCGATCGCAATCGAATACGCGCCCTACGGGATGCGCTGCAACGTCCTCCAGCCGGGAATCACAGAAACGCCCGCACTGGCCGCGATCCCCGGAAGTGATCAAATGAAGGCGCAGGCACAGATGCGAAATCCGTTCCATCGCTTGACGACACCAATTGACGTAGCCAATGCAATCTACCTGCTCTCGCTCGATGAAGCCGCCTGGGTCAACGGCGCCGTCATCCGTGTCGACGGCGGTGAGCACATCTCGGGAGTATCGGAATGACGGCCGAAGCAATCGAAGGTTCAGGAGACGCGCGGGTTGCGCTCGTAACCGGTGGCGGCACGGGGATCGGAGCGGCTTGTTGCCGCGCGCTCGCCGCCGAGGGTTTCCGCGTCGGCGTCCACTATCGCTCGAGCGAGGAGACGGCCCTCAAGCTGGTCGCCGAGCTGAACGACTCGTTCGCGGTACGCGCCGATTTGAGTTCCGAAGCCGACATCGACGCGCTCATCAAAGAGCTCAAAGAGAAGGCCGGCCGGATCGACGTCCTGGTCAACAACGCCGGTTACAACGTCAACGCGCCGATGCTCTCGATGAAGCTCGACGATTACGACGCCGTAGCCGGAATGGCGCGCGGCACCTGGTACCTGACGAAGTTGGTGCTGCGCCGCTTCATGTTGCGGAAGGATTCGGGGCGGATCATCAACATCAGCAGCGTGGTCGGACATACCGGTAACCCGGGTCAGATCCCCTACACGATGGTCAAGGCGGGTCTGGACGCGTTCAGTAAATCGCTCTCACAGGAACTCGCCGGCCGCGACATCCTGGTCAACTCGGTCGCGCCCGGCTTCATCGACACCGACATGACGCAAGAAATCCCCGAAGAAATTCGGGACGCCATCCTGGCTCGGATCCCCCAGGGCCGAATGGGCCGCGCCGACGAGATCGCCGACGTCGTGGCCTACCTCGCGACGCGAGCGAGCTACATCAACGGAACCGTGATCCACGTCAACGGCGGCATGTTCGGCGGCTGATCCCTGACGTTCCGGAGGTGAATTGCGATGACGATTCATTATCGGATTGACGCGTCGATCAATCGAATTGCGACGAGGGCGTTCGGAGAGGTCACGATCGACGAAGCGCTCCAGCATTTCGGCGAGCTAAAGGCGGATTCCAGCTACGAGCCTGGTCTGGATGTGCTTCTCGACCTGATCGATTGCGACGACCCTGCTGGATGCGGACCAGATCCGAACCGCAGCAGCGCGCGTGACGGCGGACCTTTCCACCTTTCGCTTCGGCCGACTGGCGATGGTGGTCGCGTCCGAGGCGCTTTTCGGGACGCTTCGGATGTTTCACTCGTTCTCGGAGAGCGCTTTCTTGGAAACGCAGATCTTCAGGGACCGCGATGAAGCCCTTCAGTGGCTCGGCGAATCCGCGCCGCCAAACCGCTGATTCACTTCCAGCGGCGTTTTGGCGTTGTTCGGGCTCGGGGATAGATGGTTCGTTCCTCGGCGAAATGGGGGCACCTTTCCCCACCATCACGCTCCACCCGGATGGCCCGGACAAGGGCTCGATTCCCTTCCTTCCGAAGTGAACGGGGCGTGAGAGAGGAAGCTCTTGAAGGCTGGGTGAGAGAGCCGCCAGGCCGGGTTAGCGCCCAGCCGAATGGCCACAGGTCCCCGGTTTTGCTACCGAATCAGATGCTATGAAGATCGAAAACGTCGGATTCATCGGTTGGCGCGGGATGGTGGGGAGCGTACTGCTAGACCGCATGCGCGCTGAAGGCGACTTCAAGGGCCTCGTGCCCGAGTTCTACACGACGTCCCAGATCGGGGATGCGCCGCCGGACGTGGGCTGCGAAGCACCGCCTCTGAAAGACGCGTACGACCTGGCCGCGCTCGCGCGCCACGACGCCATCGTCACCTGCCAGGGCGGCGACTATACGAAGCAGGTTCTGCACGACCTGCGCAAGAATGGCTGGACGGGCTACTGGATCGACGCCGCGCGCTTCAAGCGCATGGACGACGACAGCGTGATCGTGCTCGATCCGGTCAACCGCGACGTGATCGATCGCGGCATCGCCTCCGGCGTGAAGAACTACATCGGCGGCAACTGCACCGTGAGTCTCATGTTGATGGGCCTGGGCGGTTTGTTCCGTAACGACTGGGTCGAATGGATGACCGCGATGACCTACCAGTCGGCATCGGGCGCGGGCGCGCAGGGCATGATCGAACTCACGCGCCAGATGTGCGCGCTCGGCGACGGCTGTTCGGATCTGCTCGCCAATCCGGCGTCGACGGCGTTGGAGATCGATCAGAAGCTGATCGAGATCGCGGGCAGCGACGCGTACCCCACCAAAACCTTCGGCGTGCCCCTGGCCGGCAGTCTGATTCCCTGGATCGACGCCCCCACCGAAGACGGTTCGACCCTCGAAGAGTGGAAGGGCCACGCCGAGGGGAACAAGATCCTCGGCACTGAGCAGCCGATTCCGATCGATGGAATCTGCGTGCGTGTGGGGGCGATGCGCTGCCACAGCCAGGCGTTTACGGTGAAGCTGCGTGCGGACGTTCCGATGGATGAGATCGAGGATGCGCTGGCAAAGGCGAACGACTGGGTTTCGTTCGTCCCCAACGAAATGCAACCCACACGCGAGCAACTCTCTCCGGCCGCGGTCACGGGGACACTTACGATCCCCGTTGGGCGTGTGCGCAAGCTTCGCATGGGGGGAGACTATCTCGGGGCGTTCAGCGTCGGAGATCAACTACTCTGGGGAGCCGCGGAGCCGCTTCGGCGCGTTCTGAATATTCTTCGCGAGAGTGTGTAACCGCGAAGCGTGGAGATCGGGGTAGGTTCGCAGTGAAGGGCGCACCGCCACTTCTCGTTCTGCCGGCGCCCCCCTCGGGACCGACTCGTTCCTCGGCGAAATTGGGATACCCTCCCGGACCACTGTGCTCCACCCGTCGAGCCGATCGGCTCGGACGGACCGGGGGCGAACGCGGAGATTGCGACGTGAGCGATGTCATTTTGTTGGAAGGAATCCAGATCCCGGCGGCACTCGGCGTCACGGCCGGGGAGCGGCGGGTTCGCCGCCCGGTGACGCTGGATCTGGAGGTTGGACTCGATCTTCGAGATGCGGGTCGCGTGGATCGGATCCGGCGGACCATCCACTACAAGCGGGTTTTCGAGATCGTCGAGGACGTGGCGGCGAACCAGGAGCACCAGCTCGTCGAGGCGCTCGGGGATCGGATCGCGCGCGCCGTGCTCTCGAAATTCGACGTCGATTTCGTCACGGTCACGGTCCGCAAGCCCACCCCGATCGCGGGTGTCCTCCAATACGCGGGCGTGCGGATCACGCGAACCCGCGAGGATGTCAGCTGAAATCCGCTGCCTGAATAATCTACAGTAGTAAGCTCTGGAATTTGAAACACAAATCCGATTTTGTTAGTCTGGTATTGCTTTCGGAGTACTACACTTCGAGACTGTGTTTTATAATCTCCGGAGAACCCCCATGACTTCCGAGAAGCCCGTCGCATCCGTCGTGAATCTCGCGAGCGGCAGTTCCGCCCAAATGTCCAAGAACGAGCGGCTCAAGCTCGCGAGTGAGGGGCTCTTCTTCGTCCAGCCCGCGAAAGGTGAACGCCATGCGTTCGCGGACGAACTCGACGCGCTCGACCGCGAGGAAAGCCGAACGATCTCCGCCGAAGCCAAGGAGGTCTCGAAGTTCTTCGGCATCTACCAGCAGCAGGCTCGAGGCGAGCGCGGCAGGAAGATCGACGACCACTTCTTCATGGTCCGGATCAAGGCGCCGTCGGGCGGCGGTTTCAGCCGCGAGCAGTGGCTCGCGCTCGATCGCGCCGCGGACGAATTCGCGGACGGCACCCTGCGCGTGACTTCGCGCCAGGGAATTCAATACCACCACGTCTACGGTCCGAAGCTCGCTCCGATGATCCGACACCTCAATCGCGATTATCGCAGCGGCGCGACGCTCGGCGCCTGCGGTGACGTGAGCCGCAACGTGATGAGTTCGCCGATCGAAGGCCTCGATCCAGAGTACGCGACGGGCGCGTTCGATCTCGCATTCGAAATCGCCGATGCACTCACGCCGCAGGCCACGGCCTATTTTCAGATCTTCCAAAGCGACGAAGAGGGCAGCACCGTTCGGCCCATCAACGCGAGCGAACCGGTCTACGGTAAGAGCTACCTGCCGCGGAAGTTCAAGATCGGCATCGCGCATCCGACCGACAACTCGATCGACGTGCTCACGCAGGACATCGGGTTCGTTCCGGTGAGCGAATACGGCGTCGTCGACGGCAGCGTCTGGGATCTCTACTCGGGCGGCGGACTCGGGCTTACCCACAACATGCCGCAAACACAGGCGCTACTCGGGCTCTACCTCGGTCGCGTGCGCCGGGAGCAGGTCGTCAAGGCCTGCAAATCGATCGTAATCCTGCAGCGCGAGCAGGGCGAGCGGAAGAATCGCCGCCAGGCCCGTTGGAAATACACGATCCGTCGGCTCGGTGTCGATGCGGTTCGCAAGACCCTACGCGATCGCTTCGGGATCGAACTCAAAGACGCTAACCCGACGGCGTTGCCGCCGATGAATCTTCACCTCGGCTGGCACGAGCAGCGAGGCGGCGGTGGCTACTACGGGATTTCGGTCGAGAATGGCCGGTTGACACCCGACCTGCGCGCCGTGATCCGCCGCGCCGTGGAAGAGTTGAACCTCACGGTTCGCGCAACCGCTCAGCACGATCTGCTGCTCTGCGATGTGCGCGATCGCGCGGCCCTCGAGCGGATCCTCGAAGAGGGCGGCATCGCAAAGCCCGAATCGATCTCGATCGTGCGCCGAAATTCGATGGCCTGCCCCGCAAAACCCACCTGCGGCCTCGCGATGACGGACGCCGAGGGAATTCTTCCGAGCTACATGGACGCGATCGAGGCGGCCGGGCTCGGTGGGGTCGATGTGGTGATCCGGATGACGGGTTGCCCGAACAATTGCGCGCGTCCGCCGAGTGCGGAAATCGGGATCTACGGCTACGGGAAGAACGATCACGTCGTTCTGGTCGGGGGCTCTCGGGCGGGCACGCGAATCGCGCAACCCCTCTACGCCCGGCTTCCGGGCGAGCAGATGATCCCCGCATTGATCGGTCTGCTGACGGCGATTCGCGATCGCGCAGACGGCCTGCCCGCGGGTGAATTCCTGCACGAAACAGCCCCCGAGCAGCTGCGCTCCTGGGTCGGGGGTAGTAGACGAAGCTTGATCGACCACTGCACTCACGTGGTATCGTTCCGCCACGGTTGAGGCCCGCGCGCTGTGGGCCGAGGGAGTGCCTCGAATTGAGCGGATTCGACCATCAGGCTTCACTGCCCCGCGCTGAAGCGGAGCAAATCGTCGGCAGCGCGGTCGATGCGGGCCAGCTCGAGCGCCGCCCCGCCGAGCGGCTCGCCGCGCAGCTTGGCGACCCGATCGTTCGGGAAGTCGTGCTCGAAGGCGCCGCCGAGAGCAAGAGGCGGGGCAAGGGCGACGTCGTCAGCGTTTCTCGGAACGTCTTCATCCCGCTGACGAACCTCTGCCGCAACCGCTGTGCCTACTGCACCTTCGCGAAACTGCCAGCCTCCCCAGAAGCCAAGACCTACACGCTCCGGGAAGTCGAAGAGGCCGTGCGCGTCGCCGTCTCGCTGGGCTGTCGCGAAGCGCTCCTCTGTCTCGGCGACAAGCCCGAGATCGCCTATCACTCGTATCGGGAGTGGCTCGCGCACAACGAATTGCGCGACACGACCGACTATCTCGTGCGAGCCTGCCGGATCGCGTTCGAGGGTGGAATTCTGCCGCACACCAACGCGGGCATTCTAAGCGAAGCCGAGATGGCGGAGTTGCGGCCCTGGAACGCCTCGATGGGATTGATGCTCGAGTCGACGAGCGCGCGGCTTCGGGGAAAGGACATGGCCCATTACTACAGTCCCGACAAGGATCCCGAACTGCGCATTCGCATGCACGAGCAGGCCGGCCAGCTGCAGATCCCATTTACCAGCGGGATTCTGCTCGGCATCGGAGAGAGCGCGGTCGAGCGGGTCGATACACTGCTGGCGATTCGCGAACTCGATGATCGCTACGGTCACATCCAGGAGGTGATCGTCCAGCCCTTCCACCCGAAGACGGACACGCCGATGGCTGCTACCGATTCGATCTCGGGCGAGGAAGTGGCAGCTTGGGTCGCGATCGCGCGTTTGATCCTCGGGCCCGAGATGAACGTTCAGGCGCCGCCGAACCTCGCGCCGAGCGCGCTCGAGTTGTTGCTGCGCTCCGGGCTCAATGACTGGGGTGGCATCTCGCCCGGGACGGTCGATTTCATCAACAACGAGGCGCCCTGGCCCGAACGGGAGGCACTTCGGGAGCGCACCGAAGCCGCGGTTCAACCCGTCGTCGAGCGACTCCCCGTCTACCCCGCGTACCTTCTCGATCGACCGGACTTCTTCGAACCCCGCGTTCGCGAGGCCGCGCTCGAGCAAGCTGATATGACGGGTTTTGCGCGGACCCGCGCAACCGGAACCGGCGTGGAGGCGGCGTGATGTTGGAGCGCTTGCTCGCCGGCGTAAGCCCGGAGGTCGGCCGCATTCTCGAAGCGGCTCTCGAAAAGCGCGAACTCTGCGAGCGTGACGCGTCGGTGCTGCTGTCCACCGAGGGAGCCGACTTCTTTGCGCTGCTTCGCGCTGCGGATCTCGCTCGCAGCGAAGACAACGGAGACGATGTCTCGTACGTGGTGGTTCGCAACATCAATTTCACCAACGTCTGCTACGTCGGGTGTACGTTCTGTGGTTTCTCGCGCCATCGGGACGAGGACGACGCCTACGATCATCCGCTCGAGGCGCTACTCGAAAAAGCGCGAGACGCCGTGGCTCGGGGTGCGACCGAACTTTGCATCCAGGGCGGAATTCACCCCGCAAAGGATCACAACCACTATCGCGACATTCTGCTCGCAATGAAGCGGGAATTTCCCGAAATTCATCTGCACGCCTTTTCGCCCGAGGAGATCGACTTCGGCCACCGCAAGAGCGGGATGGAACTGCGCGATTTTCTGCGCTGGCTGATGGACGCCGGACTCGGGACGATCCCCGGCACCGCCGCAGAGATTCTCGACGATTCCGTTCGCGCGATCGTTTCGCCCCGCAAACTCGCAACCGCGCGCTGGGTCGAGATTGTCAAAGCCGCCCATTCGGTCGGGCTGCGCTCCACCTCGACGCTGATGTACGGGCACGTCGAAAGCGTCGAGCAGGTCGCCGCGCATCTGAATCTGTTGCGCGAGATCCAGAAGGAAACCGGAGGCTTTACAGAGTTCGTCCCGCTCGGCTTCATCCACGAGCGCAACATCCTCTTCAACCACATGGACGCGCGGCCGGGCGCTTCGATGCCCGAGGATCTGCGCATGATCGCGGTCGCGCGGTTGTTCTTGCGGCCCTGGATCTCGAACATCCAGATGTCGTGGGTGAAGATGGGCCCCAAGCTCGCCCAGATGGCGCTGCTCGCGGGCGCGAACGACTTCGGCGGAACCTTGATGGAGGAGTCGATCAGCCGCGAGTCGGGATCTCGCTTCGGAGAGAATCTCCCCCAGGAAGAGATTCGCCAGTTGATCCGAACGCTGGGACGCACACCGGTGGAGCGATCGACCACGTACGAGATCCTGCGCCGCTTCGACGACCCCGCCGAAGACCCGCCGTCGCTCGAACCCGAACAACCGAGCGAACTCTCGGGCCCCGCGCGCTGGCGGTTGGCCTCCCGCTCCTAGTTGGGGAAGTTTTCGACTTCCCTTTGAGGCGTCCAGCCCCACTGGGAACAGCTGAGAGCGGGGCGTACAAACGGGTACCGATTGCCCGATCTTGCTGAATCTGAGCGCGTGCCGCGAATGAACGCAGGCTCTTTGCCTACCGGAGAAATGTCATGTCAAACCGCTTGCTTGGCTGCATGATCGTCTGTGGAATGGCGGTCTTGCCGCTCAACTCGCTTCACGCTCTGGAACTCGCGGATTACCGCATGGTCGATCTGAGCCACACCTATGACGAAAACACGTTGTACTGGCCGACGTCGCCAACGAAATTCGAGAAGCGGACGCTGGCCAATGGCAAGACCAGCGATTCCGAGGATGGTTATTTCTATTCGTCTTACACAGTTTGTACGCCTGAGCATGGCGGGACGCACCTCGATGCGCCGGTTCACTTTGCGGAAGATGGCCTATCAGCCGATCAGATTGCGCTGAACAGACTGATCGGGCCTGCCGTCGTGATCGATGTGAGCACACAGGCGGCCAAAGACAGGAACTATCGCGTGACCGTCGATGACATCCTGGCATTCGAAAAAAAGCACGGCGAAATAGCTGCCGAAACCATCGTGCTGGTCCGTACGGATTGGAGTCGTCGCTGGCCGAACGCGCAGGACTATCTTGGCGACGATACACCGGGTGATGCCAGCAACCTCCAGTTTCCCGGCTACGGGGCCGACGCTACGCGCTTGCTGACCGAAGTGCGCAAGGTTGCGATGATCGGAATCGACACGGCGTCGATTGACTACGGCAAGTCGCAGGATTTCATCGCTCACCGGATCGGCGCGGCACAGGGTGTTTCCAATCTCGAGAACCTGACCAAGCTCTCCGAGGTACCGGCTACCGGCAGCCTGGTGCTGGCCTTGCCGATGAAGATCGGAGGAGGTAGCGGCGGTCCGGTCCGGGTTGTCGCACTGGTACCGCGCTAGATCGCGGTACCCGATTGGTTGATGGCTACGCCTCTAGCTGACGAGCGGGCGTGTTGGGTCTTTGCGTAGCGCCTGAAACAGCACGCTGGAGAATATCAGTGAGCAGCCGATCAGCGCCATGGTGCCGGGAATCTCGCCGTGAACGAGCCATGCCCACACTCCACTCGCCACCGGTTCGATTGAGAGCAGCAGCGAGATTTCGAGTGCCCGGAGTTCGCGAATACCGCGCAGCAGGCAGAGGTAGGCCACTCCGATTTGAAACACTGCTAGATAGAACACAACCGCCCAGTCGGTGGGCGTGGTCTCGGGTATCGGCAGAGCCCAGGGAAGACACACGAAAAAAGCCAGCACATTTCCCGCGATGACTGCTGTGCCACCGGCGCCGGCTGCGTCCGGTTGTCGGGCAAGCCAACGCACCCCGAGCAGAGTGAGCGCCCACGCAACGCCGGCACAAGCTCCGATGACATTTCCCCGCAGCGGGTCGGGTGCCGTAGCGGAGGGAGTCTCCTGCCCAACAAAGAAGAGCAGCATTCCGATTGCCAACAGCGCAATCAAAGCGAGGTCGCTCCGCCGGTTAGGCTCTCCGAGCAGCCACGGGCCCAGCAGCAGCAGGTACAGCGGCGCTGAGTACTGCAAGAAGATCGCGTTAGCGGCTGTCGTCAGCGTGTTTGCGGTGACGAAGAGGACGAGCGTTGCACCGAAGGCGACGCCTACCACGAGTGAGGAAGGGGTCCACCATTTGCGCCAGGCGGGCACCAGCCACCAGAGAAGGAGTGCGGCCAGGCCCGAGCGAAAGCCCGCGATTTGCCAGCTCGAGAGACCACTGAGCTTGATCGCCGTGCCACCGGTCGAAAAGAAGAAGGCCGCCCCCAGTGCGTAGAGCCTGGATTCAACCCTTGCTCGAGTGTGCTGCGAATCGTGCAATATGAACTCAGTTATCCGCGAAGCGATACAAAGCCCCGGTCACATCTCGATCATCGTCGGGAAATCTCAATCGAGCCGGATTTCCCAATGTGCGAGAAATTTCGTGAAAGGTAGTCGTCGAGTGCAGTAATTCCACTACTCCCGCGTGTTTATCTGGCTTCAGCACGTGATCCCAAGCCCTTTCACGAAACATCCCCGTCTGGTTCGCAGTGAGCTAGGGTTCAAACCCTCGAGGCGTTCAAGATGGTGCTGGTAACGATCGGTCTTAGATTGGGGAG
>PVMK01115199.1_pt1 | contig 45980 bp, 43 predicted proteins | sample 1853481 | NCBI WGS metagenome assembly PVMK01 (sample SAMN08533507, study PRJNA380276) | Marine sediment metagenome, whole genome shotgun sequencing project.
AGCCTGTGTTGCCGGTAGAAGAATATTTTGCCACAAGCTGCACAAAATTTATTTGTAAGAAAATAAGCAAGGGTTGAGTTATGCTAAAAAAATCGTTCTTCGGTTTATCCCGTTCTCGAATTGAGTATGAGTTGCTGCCCACCCGGCAGCCGGATCCTGATAAGGTGGTGCCGTCCAAAAAGATCACCCTGTTTCACAGCAAAAACGGCAATCAAAACACCGCGGCTTCATATCAGATCGGTGACAAGGTCAAGACCGGTCAAAAAATATCCCTTTTCGCCGATAATCCGGCCTATGTCATTTCAAGTGTCACCGGGACCATCTCCTCCATTTCGCCGCATACCGGTGATTTCGGTAAAACTTATAGCGCCATCACCATCGATATCGATGAAAATGAGGTTTTAGACGATCAGTTTAAAAAGCAAAGCCAGACCCCCGATTTAGCCGGCGCCATCGACTTTCTCTCATTTGCGCCGGGCGCTCCGCCGCTGCCGGTTTTAGCTGATCCTGAAACCGAAATTCATACCATCGTTATTATGGGAGCCGACAGCGACCTGCTGATCGGAACCAACCAGTCTATCGTTAAATCCAGGCTTGATGCTATAAAAAAGGGAATCAAAATTTTAAAGGATATTACCGGCATCGATAAAATTATTCTGATCACGGCCGGTGAGTCAATGCAGGGTTTCGGTCACATCGGTGCCGAGGTAAAAAATATTGATACCGGCTATCCTTCGGCACTGCCCCAAATGATCATGAAAAATGTCCTGGGAGAAGTTGTGCCGGCCGGAAAAACCTGCACGGATCTGGGCGTCTGTTTTCTAACCGCCGAAGCGGCGGCATCCATCGGCAAAGCCTTTAGTGACGGGCAAATACCTGTTCGTAAAACCCTTACCCTGGTAACCAAAGACGGAAACCAGCGCTTGCTTGAAACCGTCATCGGGACCCCCATCCGGGATATTCTAATTACCTATGGCGTTTCCATCAACGAAGAAGACCGCATTATTTTCGGCGGCCCCATGGCGGGTTCAGCCGTTTATTCACTGGATCATCCGGTGCTGCCCGACACGAACGGCATTGTCGTCATTGATCGATCCGATGCCGCCTACGCGTCGGATTATCCCTGCATAAATTGCGGAGAATGTGTCAGGGCCTGTCCGGCACAGATACAGGTACACATGCTGGTAAGATTTTTAGAAGCCGGTCAATATGAAGAAGGCGCCGACAACTACGATTTGTTTTCCTGTATTGAATGCGGTCTGTGCAGCTTTGTATGTGTATCCAAAATACCGATATTTCAGTACATTAAATTAGCCAAATATGAACTCGACCGGGCTAAAACCGCGGAGGCAACGGATGATGCTTGAGCAAAAAAAGTTGATTGTTTCACATGCTCCTTTCTGGCACAACGGAAGCCGAATTACCAATCGCAGCTATCATACCATGCTTGCCGCCCTGCCTGCGGTGCTGGCGGGCGTTTATTACTTCGGCATACCGGCGCTGGGAGTCGTGTGTCTGTCGGTTGCCACGGCAATACTATGGGAACTGGCCTTCAATCGGGTGACCAAGCAACCGGTCACCATCGGCGACGGCAATGCAGCCCTGATCGGCCTGCTGCTTGCCATGCTGTTTCCCGCCACGATGCCATGGTGGGCGGTAATCACCGGTACCTTTATTGCCGTTGTGATCGGCAAACAGATCTTTGGCGGCATCGGCAGCAATGCCTTCAATCCGGTGGCCCTGGCAGTGGCCATCATGATGATATCCTGGGCGGATCTTTTCAATTTCGACGGGATGCTGCTGAATTATGATTTTAACTTCGCCGCCATTTATCCGCTGGGACTCGCCAAACATTTTGGATCGGCATCCCTGGAATCGCTTCGCCTGGTCGACCTTCAGATGGGCAGACAGCTCGGCGGATTGGGCGCCACCTTTGGACTGGGTCTCATCGCAGGTGGGATTTATTTGATGTTAAGGGGATTTATCCGCTGGAAAATATCTCTTACCTTTCTGGTCGGTGTGTACGTAACCGCCTTATTGTTCAACCTGATCGATCCTGAACGCTTTGTCAGTCCCGGTATCCACATTTTATCGGGCTATACGTTGATCGGTGCCTTTTTCCTGGCCACTGACGACTCATCTTCACCGGTAAATGCGACCCCTCTGCTTATCTACGGGGTTGTCGGTGGCATAATGACCGTTTTGATCCGCAATATCGGCGCCTATATTGACGGCGTGATATTGGCCATTTTGGTCATCAATCTTGTCAATCCGCTGCTGGACAAGATCAGACCGCAAGCTTTGGGAAAGGTTTCATAAAATGCGTGAAATGATAAAAATGGTGGTCGTCCTTACGATTCTAAGTTTCTTTTCAGGGGGTGTGCTGGCCTATCTGCGTAACAGTACCCAGGAACGGATCGATAATCAGGTGTTGGAGTTCGTAAAAGGCCCTGCCGTTCGAACCATTTTCGAAGGGGCCGGCAACAACCCCATCGCCGACCGATTTACCATCAAGGATGGTGACGTTGAAAGGACGTTTTTTGTCGGCGTTTTCGATGGTGAACCCCGGGGCATCGCTTTTGAAACTTCCGGCAAGGGCTATGGCGGCGATGTGGGTTTGATGGTCGGGATCAACGTTAAAGATGATAACCTGATGGGCGTTGGCGTCACCACCCATGCCGAGACTCCCGGTATGGGCGCCAAAGCGAAAAGCGACCCCAGCTTTGTGGCCCAGTTTGAGGACCTTGGCTTCGGAGAACCATTTAAAGTCACGGCCGACGGCGGTTCCATCAATGCCCTCAGTGGGGCGACGATTACATCCCGGGCCGTCTCTGCTGCGGCCACCGACGCCGGCGAAATATACCAGAAGCTGAAACCTCAGATCGATGAGAAATTAAAGGAATTTAAAAAATAAGGGGAACTAAATGGCGAAATCTCTGACGCAGGAATTTGTTAAGGGACTGTGGGATGAAGTACCGCCTTTTCGGCTGGTGCTTGGCCTGTGCCCTGTTTTGGCGGTGACCAAATCGGTTGAAAACGGGATCGGAATGGGAGTGGCAACCACGTTTGTGCTGGTGGGCTCCAATGTGCTGGTGTCAATGCTGCGCAAGCTTATCCCGCCAAAAGTCCGTATCGCCTGTTACGTCATCATCATCGCCACGTTTGTGACCTTTGTGGAACTGGTCATGCAGGCATTTGCCTATCCGCTTTTTCTCAAACTGGGAATATTTATTCCGTTAATTGTCGTAAACTGTATCGTACTCGGTCGCGCAGAAGCTTTCGCCTCCAAAAATGGTGTGCTACGATCACTTTTGGACGGTCTCGGAATCGGGGTCGGCTTTACGTTATCACTGATGGCCCTGGCCGCTGTCCGGGAATTGATCGGGACCGGTATGCTTACGTTCTGGGTGACACCCATCCAGATATTCGGTCCTTCTTATCAGCCGTTTTCATTTATGATCGAAGCTCCCGGTGCCTTCATGGCCCTGGGGTTGATGCTGTGCTTTATGAATCTGGCCGGGAAAAAATAGGAGACAATCATGGGTGATTTATTTGTCCTTGTCATCAGCTGTATCCTGATAAACAATATTCTGCTGGCCCAGTACCTGGGTAACTGCCCCTTTCTGGGAACATCCAAAAAAATGGAGACTGCCATCGGCATGGCCATGGCGGTGGTCTTTGTTCTGGTGCTGGCCGGCGTCATCACCTGGTTGACCAACACATATTTCCTGGTAAAATACGATCTCGGATATTTGCGGACCGTAGCGTTTATCCTGGTGATTGCATCCCTGGTTCAGTTTGTGGAGATGTTTTTAAAAAAGAGTATTCCGGCGCTGTATGCGGGTCTGGGTATTTTTTTGCCGTTGATTACCACCAATTGTGCCGTCATGGGTGTGTGCCTGATCAACGTCAACGAAGAGTACACGTTTATGCAAGCCCTGGTGGCATCCTTTGGGTATGCCGTAGGATTCGGCCTGGCATTGATTCTTTTTGCCGGTGTGCGGGAACGCATCCTGATCGCCCGGGTTCCCCGCCCCCTGCAGGATACCTCCATCGCCCTGGTTACCGCCGGAATCCTTTCGTTGACCTTCCTGGCGTTCAAGGGGATGGTGTAAATCGCGTTGCGGGTTGCGCGTTGCGGGTCTTTCGATTGCGGATTGATAAATAGGTATAGAGCGTAAGGCACAGGGCACGTGGCAAGCAATGGGTTTTTCTTTTTCAATCCTCACTTCTTTTTAAATCCCCAATTCGAAATCCCAAATCCCAATCGGAAGGAGAGTTAAAAAAGCGATTGACAGTATATCACAACCTTTCAAAAGACTCCCAAAGTGCAACTATGTTGGAGTTATCTGTACTTTTGAAAGCGTAATTTTATTCTACCAACTATACTCAGATAAATTGATTTATTAGGCTCTTGGGAATAGAGGGCGCCAGCTTTTGTCGTTTGCTCGGCCTGAGCACCAGAATATAGGTAGTGTATTATTCGGTGCCGTATTGTGGAAAATGACCAATGCTCCTATATCCCCGTAGCCTAATGGATGTTGAGGATATAATTCACGTCCGATCTGTAGCAGTATTTCACGAGCAAATTTGATTTCTCCTTCATTGTCGAAAAGGTTTGAATCAGGGTCGAGTGCTCTTAATTCATCTGAAAAAACGTGTGCTGCAAGAAACTTGACATCTGGGTGTTTATCTTTCATCAATTTTAGCGCTTCTGGAAAAGCAAACAACAAATAACACAAAATCCTTCCTTCAGATAAAAGTTTTGAGAGTGCACTACTATCCCCAATTTCCTCAAAAAATTTATTTATACCCTTAACCACAGTTGAACCAGTTCCTGCAAAATCATCCACAATAAGCAGAATAGCGTCTTTTTCAGCATGCGTTTTTATCCAATGCTGAAGTGAGTTGGGAGCTCCAGTTTTACTAGGACGAAGTCTTTTGGCCATTTCTCGAGCTGTGCTTGATCCACTTTTCATTTCAGTATCCACAAAAGTTATACACAAATTATCGAGCTTACCCCTCACAGCTGTCCATTTACCATCTCCGATTTCTTGCCTTTGTTTATTTAAAGCTTCCTCCAAATGTGTGAGACACTGCAATTTAGCCCCTTCAGTTACAAAGCCTTTATTTGCCAATCGTCTAAGTAAGGTAAAGGCTATGTCAATACGGATGTCGTCATCAAATTGCCTCAGCCACAATCTAATTTCTGATACATCCTTTTGTTTACCGCAGTATTTCAAGTTTTGGGAAACCTCTAATAAGTCATCCTCTGATATTGGAAAAAACGAAGCTTCTGCCAATTCAACAGAAACAGGTTTTTCAGTGTCCTCTTTCATTTCTTGGTTTTGAATGTATTTTTTCCATTTAGGCAAAACTCTTAATTCAGCGTGTTGTTTAAGCCAGTCTGAAAAAAGAGGCAAGGCAATGTGATATGTATCATTACTTGATTTATGAATTATTCCTCTCCTGCGTAGCCGGTCGATCACCTTAATTATTTCAGCGCCTTGAAGCCTTTCAGAAACTCCAAGATTCAACACATCAAATACGCTATATAGGTCATCTACAGACTTAAAACTACTCCCTAACTGACTGATACAACTCAATAATAATGCATTCTCTGCAGTTTGTTTTATCTTTTCTTCTTCATCCAATTCTGGGTTATCTGCCCAAAAATGCGAAAAATTAGTTTCTCCCAACGAACCAATTAAATTTTCTCTGACATTTTGTATATCGCTCTCGCCAATATAAGTTCGTTGCTCCTGCCAGCACTTTTTGAATAGTTCAGAACAAAAAAGGTTTATATAGAAAGGATTCCTTCTACAGTAATCTACAATGTTATCAAGACAACCAGAATGGTATTCGATTATATTTTTGACAGGATTTGCAATTAGATTTTTGCAGTCAACTCTTGATTCTATACAGTCAAGAAATACATTGACCCATTTATTTAAATCTACCTCATGTCTTGTATATATCGTATTCATTCGTTCACTACCGACGAAGAAGAATGTTAGGCCAATTTCGGAAAGTGATCGAAGCGCCTTTACAAACATTTTGCCTCGCTCCCCTAAATAAAATGCTGGATCAAGGTCATCAAATTCATCGATGATAACCACAAATTTTAAATCTGGATATTTGTCAATTATCGTCTCAACAAATGGAATTAATTTAGACATTCCTGCACCGAACGTGTCTTCTTTAGGATGAGGAATACCATCAGAAGGAAGATACGATAGAATCCTTTCTGCTATGGTATAACCAATTTGGCCCTCATGTAATGCTGCCAATTCACCCATTCTCAGCATTAGGCAGATGAAATTTTCCTTTTTATGAAGTTCATCGGCTAATACTTGTAAGATTGAAGTTTTTCCAACCCTTTTTTGACCCCACAAGAATGTTGATGTACCTGCAGAAGCATGTAAGTGTAATTGTGTAAAAATTGTATCCCTACCAAATAAATTTTCTTTCTTTTTTACAGGATTAATTTTATACGGTGGGTCATTCATTACCTCATCCCAGACTGGCTGAACATTTTGTTGCTCTATTAAAATAAAATCAGAACCAGAGTGGCTATGGCCTGTAATAGTTTCACACCTCCAACTTAAAGGTGCATTTAACTTTCCAATTTGTTTTTTCAAAATAATTTGAAAGGTAATAATCTGCTCCGAATCTCCATCAAGCTCAAATAAATTTTTTGGCTGAATTATTCTTAAATCAGCTTCCTCTCTATCTATTTTGGGTTCCACGCTAATATTCACAGCCCTACCTTCACCTTTGTTTAATAAGCGGCATGAAAATGTCATTTCGCGATTAAGCCTTTTAAGATCCACCTTGAATTCATTTACGGCCAATTTTAAAGATGGCTTTGTAGCTGCAATGCTTTGCATATTTGCCTGATCAACCAAATTATTAATATGTTTAGCAATCAAATATATTGACTGCTGCCATAAAGTGCTGTTTGTGAATGCCTGTGAGGATATTACTTTTTTGGTTTGAGATTTAACACTGGAGCTTCTTTTGATTATTCCTTTCGTATTATGTCTCTCACAGCTTTCACAGAACTTTCTAAAACTTGGTCCCAGTAAAATATCAATTTCAGTTAGAATTGGCCCTTCTAACGCTATTGAAACTCTTTTAAGAATGTGAGCAGTTTTGACCGTTTCAATTGATGCAACTTTTGCAGTTTCACATTGAGTATTTGTGAAATTTATTACGGATGAGAGAAAGTTGGATTTAGCTTTTTCAAGGACAGCCGCAGCAGTCTTACATAATTCAGAAGGTCGTTTTGATTCGATTTTAAACAACTTAGTAATTTGATCTTTTAGTCGAAATGACAGATCCTTAAGATTCGAGGGCAACGGTGTATTATGTTGAACAAAACGCAAGGTAGCTTCAACGATAGATACTGACAATTCTGCAGGAGCAAATTCCTCAAACTTTGCTATTAGTTCCGGAATCCCGGTTGGCAGGAATTTAAGCCCAAGCGGAGATGCCCATAAGGATGCAATCTTAGCAAAAATTTCATCGATAGATTCTGAGTCGTAGTACGGAATAGCGCATGATAGCCATTCACCCGCTCCAAGAAGGTCACCAGCATTTTTACAGTTGTTAAATTCATCATTTACAAGTTCTAATATCATTTCGGAGTCTTCAGCAAAGTCTTCGTAACCATGAAGTGTTATTAAATCTTTCATGACATGATCTCCAAAAGTTTTCTTTGTGAGTTGCAATGAATCAAAGTTTCAAAAAAATATTAAATCTGTAATTCTTACTATAAAAATATCCTATAAATTGAGATATCGATTTTAGATGTATTTAACCCATTCGGAACAAAAAAACACCTGCTTTTTACGAGTCATTAAAAATAGTGCCTTGCTTAAGACAGAATTTCCGAAATGCAGATAAATTACAGAGTATGCCAAGTCTGATAAAACTACAGATATCATAATTGGTGGGTGTCAAGTCAATTAAATCTTAATTTTAATTATTGTAAAATCATCTTCGTCCAATGATAACACACAATCATTCAAGGCATCCTAATCAACTTAATCAACGAATCAATCCAATCAACGAATTCCCTGCAACTCGCAACTCGCACCCCGTAACCCGTACCTCGCAACCCGCAACCCGCAACACGTAACCCGCACCCCGCAACCAAATAACAGAAGCCAGATATTCCGGCTTCAAATCGTCCTGCTCAACGCGCCATGCCCTATGCGCTCTGCCCCATGACCCATGCCCCATGCCCCTTGCCCTTTGCCCCATGCCCCATGCCCTATGCCCTTTTCCGCAACCCGTAACTCGCAACCCGTAACCCGTAACCCGCAACCCGTAACCCGTAACTCGCAACCCGTAACTCGCAACCCGTAACTCGCAACCCGTAACTCGCAACCCGTAACTCGCAACCCGCACCTCGCAACCCGCAACCCGTAACCCGCAACCAAATACCAGAGGTCAGAGAACAGAAGTCAGAAGTCAGATATTCCGGCTTCAAATCGTCCTGCTCAACGCCCCATGCCCTAAGCGCTCTGCCCTTTGCCCCATGCCCTATGCGCTCTGCCCTATGCCATTTTCCGTAACCCGTAACCCGTACTTCGTACCCCGCAACCCGCAACCCGTACCTCGTACCCCGTAACCCGCAACCCGCAACTCGAATCATATATCATACAAATAATGGCAGACATTGCAGCCGTTGGGCGGCTCCGGCATGGCTTGCCTGGCGGCCTGTAGTGTTCTTTCGCGATTTGAACCGGCAGAACTTACCAGCCCGTTAACAATGGTCCCATCATGTTTATTCACCCGGTGCTTAAATTGCTGTCGATAGAATTTGCAGGTGTCACTTTGCCATAATTCCATAAGATCCATTTCGGGCAGGCGGCCGTAATGAACCGAGGGCATGGTCACATCTTTTCCAATAAACGTCGTGGGACCGCCGATGGCAAGATTGATACAGGGGGCGGCTGTACCATCATAACGAATAAACATGGAATCTCGGGGATCCTGGTCACACACCGGTCGCTCTTGGGGAGTAAATGAAAGCGCAGTGGTTTGAATCTTTAAATTCTTGGCAAGACGTTTGGCTTTCTTTAACGATTTTTTCAACTGCCGGATTTCCCTGGTTTCTTTCTGTCCGAAAAGGCCTAAACCCCTTCCGGCATTCCCGCGAATGACATCACACTGCTTATAATTTACCTGATCTATTCCCAATCGCTCGGCCAGACGCAAAATCTCTTCAACCTGGTGGAAATTAATGTTCATTAAAACAAAGTTAATCATTGTTTTAGGCATCTTACCGGTTCGCAGTTCGGCAATGTTGCCAATATTGGTACATACGCGCTCGAAATCCGAGCCGATGCGTATTTTATTATACATATCGGCAGTCGCGCCATCCATTGAGATGCAGATCCAGTCAAGACCGGCATCCAAAATACGTTTTAATCTATCCTTCTTTAAAAGCAAACCGTTGGATAAAAATCCCGTCTCACATCCTGCTTTTTTGGCCTCGGCAATCCATTCATCCAATTTTGGCTGCAACAGCGGCTCCCCGCCACCGGTAAAATCAATCGAAGTCATCTCAGACAGATAAGGCCGTATGGCCTCCCACACTTCCTGGGACATTATACCCTGGTTACGGGGATTTTTAGTGATCTCACGCCAGGGGCACATCACACAGCGAAGATTGCAGGCAATGGCGGGCTCAACCTGCAGCAGCCGCCAGCGCCTCTTCCCGGCCTTGTCTTCATTAGACGCAAATTGCCCCTCGACTTTCAGGGGAAAGAAACGGGAAAAAAATTTATTCTTCATAAAAGCCTCGGACACCCGGTGGACATAAGCTTGATCAATCCCTTTTATTATAGTCATTGGGATTATGATAACCGTCTTCGTTTTTGAAAGCAAGAATTGGATATTGAAATTTGAGATTTACCCTTCGACCTGGCTCAGGGTGGTGAGTCCTTCGACTTTGCTCAGGACCGTGAGCCTGTCGAACGGCTTGTCGAACCCTTTGCAATTTGGTGCTTGTGATTTGGGATTGTCCCGATTTTGGATTAGGGATTTCGGATTTGGGATATATATAAGGAGATTTGTCTAATTTAATACCTTGAGCCTTGCGCCCTGAGCCCATTTTATCCAGTATCGAGTATCCAGTATCGAGAGTATCCAGAGACGAGTTGCCAGTGACCAGAATCCAGCAGCCGGAGACCCGTGACCAGCTGGTTGACATCAACCTGTTTTTTCTATAATTTACAGTCATGGCAAACATGCGAAATATCTGGCAGCATGAAGTCCGTCAGGCCGACCGCGTCGCCAGTGCACTGACCGAAGCAAGTAAGGTAAAATCCGGCTGGCGAACGCTATTGCTGCCTCTTTTCATGGCAGATTATTTTCGTCACCTCGGGCGAAAGCGCCGGACCCGGAAAAATCTGCTGTTTACCAGGCAATTGGCTTTTGACGCCGCCAAAAATGTTCAAAAGACGAAGGAGCCGGCCTGGGAAATTCGCAGATATGAAATTAAAACCCAGGAAATTCTGGATAAAGAAAAAAAGGGATTGTACACAGACAAAATTCGTCGCAAACAGTTGCTTGAAATCGAATTTTTAATGAATCATTACCTCGATCTTTTGGATTCAGATGGTTCAAATTATCACGACCTGGTTAAAACGAAGTATCCATCCAAAGGAAAATATCTGGAATTTCTGAATAAGCTAAAAAAAAAGGAAGCAGAAGTCATCCAGGCGGCCATAGCGACCGTGCGACAGGGATCGAAAAAAGAGCGTCGTCTGTGGTACGATAAGGTCAAAATAGCGACCAGAAAATTCAGAATGGAAGAAGCGGACAGGATATATGATGAATGATGATTGTTGAATGTCGAATGTCGAATTAAGGAATTCTATCTATTTTTATACACAAGTTAATTAAACTGCGGCGATTCCATTCAAAGCTTCTTCGCTAGGCGGCCTAAATCCACCGGACCTCGGTGGACCAGGGCCGAAGCGTACGGCAGAAACGGCACCCCGGCCCACTTTTCTTTGAATCGGCGTATCCCCTTATTGATCCCCAGACCGAGGTTAATGGATTTTTTACCCTCGGATTGAGCCAGATTCACCATTTCGCGAAAAAGAAGATCAGATGCACCGGGAACATGCACCTTATTTGACCTGAAATTAAAAAGATAAAATGCAGAATCTGCTGAGCCCAAATCGACAAGGGTGAAGGCTACCAGAAGGCCATTTTTCCTGGCTTCCAGCAGCCGGCCGGTTGGGCTGCGTTTTAGATAGTGGTGGATGTGTTTAAATATATATTGTTGCGGTGCACTCAAATCGTGCTCGGAAAGAAAGCCTTTAATCAATTTCTTGTGTTCTTTGCCGAATTTTCCATTGCAGATCGTAAGATCTTTTTCCGCCCGCCGGATCATATAGGCGACACCGGGGGCAAGAGGACCCACCGGAAGATGGAGTTTGTAATAACTGTCCGCCGGCTGTTCTTCAAAAGAATCTGCTAGTTTCCACAATTTCGGAGCAATTATTGCTGCGGTAGAAGGCTGAAACCGGTTACAAGCGGCCGCGTATGCTTGAGCGTTGTCCCGATTGTCGGCACCGAAGGAATACCCGATAAAAATGAGATGATTTTTCTTTGTAAAACAAATATGGTCTGCTATTAAATGAGGTTTGGCGTTGGATATTGCTTCAACATACTTCGGGAGGTGTTCGGGGATGTAAGCATGTCGGTATATATGGCTGAGATCTTGGTTGCTGAGCATCTTATTGCTGTTAATCAGGATTAAAAATTTTTTCAACTCCTGCCGCCTGGATCCGGTCTATGAGTTCCTCCAGCCTGCCGGCGGCCTGGCGGCTATCGGCTTGATCTCCCAGCGTACGCCGGGCGGCCATCATAACGTCGTTTTCAGCCGCTTTAAGCTGCTTAAAGAAAGCAGCATAATTTTGCCGGGTTTGATAGGCACCGACCACCAGGGCCGCATAATTCTCACCATCGGCCTTGAAAAGCTTGCAGTAGTGATCGATGAGCAGCTCTATTTCTTTTACCTGCTCACGGCGAATCTCATCCGAATATATGCTATCGGGTACAGACGACAACGTTTTTTGGGTTTGCGATTCGATGCTTTCCATCACGGCCTGCTTGTTTAGCCCTTTTTTGCACATATCAAAGGCTGCTTTCAAGGCCATGTTTTTGGTGAACAGGTGATTCTGAATAAAAACCTCTCTGGATTGTCTCATTTTGGCAAAATTTAGGATGAAAATAACAGGGATCATGACTTCCCACACCGTAACCGGTTTGGGTTGGATAAGGGAACCCGCCACCGCTCTGGCCATTGAACGTTCATGTTCTAGAATGATTTTGTATTTGGTATCAACCGCTTTCTTAGGCATAATAACTCCGGGATAGGGTTTAGCCTGAGGTCAGATATCGTTGATTGGTTGATTGGTTAAGTGGTTGTCAATATGGATTTATCCCATATTTGCAAAATAATTGGACACTTCATGTTTCAACAATCGTAACATTTTGAAATTATGACTATAATTTACCTAATCAACCATTCAACCAGTAAACTATTCAACGAGATCTGAATTAAGAGAAAACCTCTTCTAATATTTTGTTACGCCGTTTGGCGATCTGCTGTTGCTCGATCAATATTTTGTCTTTGATTCTCTCATTGTCACCCAGTCGTTCGATGACCTGCCGATCCACTTCATTCTCGGCAGCGGTAATCTTTTCCAGAAAGGGTTGGTAATTCTCCCTGTTCTGGTAAGCCGCACCAACCAAAAGATAATAGCTGTCGCCATCGGCGTTCAGCAAAGCTGAATAATGCTCGATCAGGACATCGATGAAGGCCAGATGGGCTTTTAGCAACTCCTCTGAATAGAGGTTCAAAGCTGACAGCCACGCTCCTGTATCCTTTTCTACGTGTGATCTCACCGAAGTTTCATCTTCGCCCTGGCCGATGGCTCGGGCCGCATCCAGTGCCAGTTTTCGTGGAAACATAAAATGCTGGGTGTATTTACGGATCGCACTGCCCCGTCGCAGAAAGTCAATAATGAACATACCCGGGATCAAATAGTACCAGGCACTCGGCGGTCTGGCCACGATAGCGCCCAATGTCACCTCCCGGGCAAACTGCTCTTCAGCGCTCACAATCAAATTATATTTTTCCATAATATTAGCTAAAAATCGACCCCGCCGGGGACTCATAGATTCACCCAAGGCAACGTCAACGTAAATCCTAAACCAGTTGAATCAGAAGGTTTTATAAAACATTAAAATCCCAAATCCCAAGCACCAAATTAGTTATCTATTTAAATGACGTGGCTCTGTAGAGCCACCTTGCCGGTGTACTAATGAGTTCTGCAGGACACTTTCAATCAGGGGGAGAAAGAAGGGAGGCGTTCAAAAATTGAACGCCTTCCCTGTCATCTGAGATGATTAATCCGGCAGAATAGCCGGAGTGAAGAATGTACCGGACCACAGTATCCAGCTAATAAAAAGGGTCCAAAAGGCGTTGGCTGTCTGGGAAATCCAATAGGCCGCAGCCGGTCTGCCGCCACCCACTGATATCAATTCCTTAAAGTTGGTTTCCAGGCCGATCGCCACGAAACACATGGCGAAAAACCAGCTGCGGTAGCTCTTACAGGCCTTGGCAGCGGCTTTGGCAGCTTTGGCGCCCATGGCCGGCTCGATGATAAAGGATACCACCAGAGAAGCAACCATAAATCCCAACACAAACTTGGGAAAGCGGTACCAGACTTCCATATAGGACGGTTTTTCGGCACCTTCCTCTTTGTCCAGTGACATGGTCGCCCACAGGGCCATCAAAAAGGCTACCAGACCTATCATGACATTCTGGGCCATCTTGACCATGGCGGCGGCATTCACCGCGGCTTTGCTGGGGTTGCCGGCACTATCCCGGATGACTTCTCCGGCGGCAATCACCGCCCCGGTATTGTCGATCACCCCTCCCAGCCAGGCGCCGGCCCATTGCGTCGGCAAACCCATCCAGACGGCCAGCGGCGGCATGACCAGAATCAGCACAACGGCGCATACCAGCACCCAGGCCACCATATAGCTGACTTCCTTGGGATCGCCCAGGACGGCACCGCCGGCGGCAATGGTGGCGGAAACGCCGCAGATGGCATTGGCCGATGCAATAATGCTGCTGAAGCGCTGGGAGATCTGGAATTTTCTGCAAATCCAGTAAGTCCCGAACCAGACCACCGTGGCCACCAGAACGGCCTGGGCCACACCGAAAAGGCCGGCTTTGAGCACGACTGAAAACATGATGGTCGCTCCCATACAGACCAGGCCGATTTTGACGAAAAATTCAGTCTGGCCGGCGGCTTTCATGATTTTGGGCACCTTGAAAATGTTGCTGATAATCAAGCCGATCGCCAGGGCAAAAAGGACGTAGGATATTCCCCATTTTTTAATAAAGGCCTGTTTTGAGATCACCATGGATATGAATGTAATCGCAAAAATCAGGAAAAAACCAGGGATATAACGTTTCAAATCAAACTTCATGAATATTCCGGCGATAAACGTCAGGACACCCATGGTGATGCACAGGACAATGGTCGTCCAAATCGTACCGGCCCCCTTGGGAAAAGCTGCTGACAAACTTGTCCAGGTACCAATTTTCGGGGTATGAGGCAACACGCCGACCACAGCCAATAGCAGAATGAACCACCCTATAAAACAGCCCCACCAGTCCTCATTTTTCAGAACCGGTGTCCTATCATTTCCATTGCTCATGAGATTCGCCTCCTTTCGCTTGGGTTAAAAGGAAAAAGCTTTTGCTTAACGTATTTCCGTTTGAACAGGAGACATTCTGTTTTCTGCTTTCCTGCTCTTCAACTTGAAATTGTACTTTTTTCACCTCCTTTCGCCTAATAATGCCAGCCGATCATGGATTGAATCCGTCTCATCCATTACTATCTAAGTTGTAATTTTTTTGCATTTTATGGAAAACTTTTTTTGACCACTAAAACACGAAAATTGAAAAGCACGAAATAGTATTCCTTTTCTTTTTTTTCGTATTTTCGCCTGCCCCGTTAAATCTACTATTCATTTAACTGGGATCCTTTCGAGTTTTTGTGATATTTTTTTAGGTTCCGGCTCGTTCGGGTTAGGAACTCTATCACTATATATTAAATGGATTTTTGAAATACAAGCAAAAATATTAATTCATAATAATAAATGAATATGATATTTCGGTGATGATTCACTAATTGTTTTCAAGGTTTGCCGCTTAATTCCGCTTGATGCCGTTCAGCATCTTATCTGTTCCTGCCCCTTGACACAGGCCCGTCTCTTTCCTATTATCCCTGCGTAAACAGCAAAGGGGATTATAAATAATGCCGCTCTATGGGTTGGTTCTGTTTTGTCTGGTGGGATTTATATTGCTCTATTTCGGCGCTGAATGGCTGGTAAAAGGGTCTTCCAGCCTCGCCCGCAGTCTGGGTGTCACCCCGATTGTCATCGGTTTAACGGTGGTCGCCTTCGGCACATCGGCCCCTGAACTGGTGGTCAGTCTCATTTCCTCCATCCAGGGCAAAAGCATGATCGCGGTGGGAAATGTTGTTGGCAGTAATATCTGCAACATCGCCCTCGTGCTCGGATTATCGGCCGTTTTCAATCCAATAAAAAGTGACCCAACGGTGGTCAGGCGTGATATTCCGATCATGCTGGCCATATCTTTGTACCTTCTGCTGCTGACGTTCAATTCCACGCTGGGCCGCATTGAAGGTGCCACCCTGTTTATCGGAATTATCCTTTATACCTTTATGAACTATTACCTGGCGAAAAAGGAAACGGTGGGGGCGGCCGAGATCGAATCCGAATTAGTAGAGATCGGTTTCGTTGCTTCCAGACCCAAACAGCTTGTGATGATTGGCGCGGGTATCGCCGTCGTGGTGGGAGGCGCACAAATAGTGGTAAGCAACGCGGTGATTATCATGACAATTCTGGGCGTCAGTGAAAAATTTATCGGTCTGACCATTGTCGCCTTTGGAACTTCGTTGCCGGAACTGGCCACCTCGGTGGTGGCTGCCATCAGAGGCGAGATGGATATCAGTATCGGTAACCTGGTGGGCAGCAATGTGTTCAACATCATGAGTGTGCTGGGAATCGCCTCCCTGGTGCGGCCGATTTCCATTCCCGGAGGATTTTTCGAAAGCGGACTGTGGATCGATTATCTGGTTATGATGTTTACCAGTTTTTTGCCCTGGCTGATGATGAGAAAAAATTTCACTGTTACCCGCAAAGACGGATTCATTCTCTTATTCTGTTATTTTGGATATCTGGCGTATCTGATTGTGGAAGCATAATTTGAATGCGGAATTGGGTATGCGAAAGTCGGAAAGGGGAAAGGGGAAGGCGGAAGGCGGAAGTTGGAATGTGGAAGGCGGAAAAAATACGAGAATGGGAAGTTGGGAAGCTGGGAGGTTGTGAAGTTGGGAAGTTGGGAAGGTGCGAAGATGGGAGAAGGAAGAATCGAATGCAGAAGTCAGAATTTAGCAAGCAAATAGTAAATTTCTTCTACCTTAAACCTGGTGCCCTGCGCCTTAAGCCTTATACCGTGTATCCCTATACTTGAACCATTTATTAACAGCAACCAATGACAAGTAAGCTGGAATCATCTGCCAGTGACAAGAGTCCGGCAACCAGTATCCAGCAACCAGAAACCCGTAACCTGCACCTCGCAACCCGCCTACCTGTTCCCCCTCAATCTTCCCCTCAGCTCTTCCATATCCTGTGGTATTGGAGATTCAAATGTCATGGCCTCACCCGTATGGGGATGGGTCAAATTCAGCCGCCGGGCATGCTGCATCCGTCCCCCGCCGGAATACCTGGACCCTTAATTTGATAGCCATCCTCACGCAACAATTTGCTCACACCAGGCACGTGGGGAGCGCCGACGAAGGCAACTGCATCACCCTGTTCCAAATATTCGAGCATTCTCTCATAAAAGATCTTGTCCCGGTGGTCGATGACGGAGTGATGGCGGCTGGGAAACTGCAGTCCTTTTGATTTTATTCGTTCCAGGTCACCGGCCAAATAGCACGCTACATAGCCCTGAGTCAGTTCCTGCCACTGGTCAACACGCTTCAAAAAATCAATGATCCGATCGAGGGTAAGGTTTTCCAGAACATTTATCTGCTCTTCGATGGTTTCCAGAAAAACGATTTTTTTACCAAGTTCCTCGGCAAGAGTGTACCCTTCTAAATCAACCGAGTATTTCCAACCGTTCTTTTTCAGATAGTTGGACCAGATGGTAAAAAACGCAAGCCAGGGTTTCATTCCCTTTACCATTTCATACAGCGGATTGTCTATGCTGAATCTGCGGAGGTTTAATATAAAAAATGTGTTTCTACCACGGCATTTCGGAGCAAGTTCTCGGGTGATTCTATTGATGTTTTTTCGGTTTAGGTCATTAAAAATATGATAACTGCTTTGGTTGTCGAAGCCGCGGTTTACGACTTTGGCCAAGTTGTCCTGATCCAGCGGACCTTCAAACATGATGGTACCGGCGTTTTCCAGACAGCGATGAAGCGATGTTTTGAAACTGTACGGGAAAAAGTGAGCGGTACCGACAAGATATGATCTTTTGTGGTTTTTTTCCACTTCCCAGATCATTCTGAGTTCTTTTTCATTGGATCGACTGAAAAACATAATATCCTCGGATGATTGAATATTTTCGATATTCAATTCTACGGCAGATCCGGGTTGGGTTTTATGTCAGTGATTTCCAAATTTCCGAATGGTCCTGACAACTTCCAAAATTAGCGCTTTTTTGAAAGCCAGTTCACACATCTTATAGCTGCGTGTGGGTCTTGCCCCCCATTTTTCCTTGAACCGCCGGATACCGCTGCTAACCCCGAGCCCCAGATGGATGTAGCCTTTGCCATGCTCCGAACTCATTTTAATCAGCTCAGACAACAGCAGGTCGGATGCTCCGATAACATAATTGTTTTTTGAATAACACCCGATAATATAATTGGCAAAATCCCGCGCCGCAAGATCGACGACGTAAAACGCCGCTAAATTCTTCTTTAAACCCCAGGCATTTAAAACAAATGCATGCCGAGCCGATGCAACGTATTGCGGCATTTTGAATAAAAGTTCTTTCACCCGCAAAGGGGGAGAGACTCTTTCTATAAATTCCTGTATAAGTTCATGATGAGCATCGCCCATGTGAACCGCACGCTCAACGGTTAACAGTCGTCCGGCCTTTTTCAGATTGCGCTTTACCGCACTGCGCATGGCGGGAAGTCGTGTATCCAGCGTATAATAGGTGTCGCTGTCTTTTTCCCGGCAGCGTGCATCCAAACGTCGCGAAAGTTCGGGGGCAATGAGCGATATGCGCCCGGCCCTGAATTTTTTTTTGACCTTTTCCAGGACCGCTTCGAATTCGTCGAAAGCAAACTCATGCTGAAGAGGATACCCGATGAATATGACCCAATTGTCCTTGCAGCAGCAAAAGTAGTCATCGATGAGAAACGGTTCCCCCCCGGACAGACTCGTCATCAATACGACAATGTGCTCCGGAACATAGGCGTGGGTTAGAATGTAGGTTTCTTGCTCTGGAGTCAGCATAAGACTGGGGTGGTGAAAATTACCGTAACATGTCCTGTAAATTTATGCGGAATAAAAATGGAATCACTTTTTAAAAGTAACAATGCGAAAGAAAGCATGACACCCGGCAGGGCCAATTTTCTCACGCTGATCTCAGGCACTGGATCCAGCCCTCGTTTCCCATGGTCGTCAGATCCCCACTGCCGGTATAAATTGTTGTTTTGGCGGGAATATTGTAGCTGAGACGCTTGAGGCTAAAGAGTATCAACGACATGCTTTTAGGGCCCCATATTTTCCCGTATCCCCGTTTCAAAAACGTGCTGCCGCTGAAAAGGGCATCGGCCTTTTTGACATAATAACAGACGTGCCCTTTGGTGTGGCCGGCAGTCAGAAGCACTTCAATTTCGATGTCCCCCAGCTGCAATAGCTCTTTATCTTTCACGAACCGGTCGGGCTCCAGGTTGCTGTCTGATTCTTTAAGAAGTTCGTACTCATACTCGTGGAGGCAGAAAGTTCCGCCATAGTTCCTTTTCAGCTCAGGCAATGCCTGGAGGTGGAGTTTATGTGCATGGGTGACAAGCAGGTATTTGAGCCCAATTCCCATATTGTCGAGGGTTTTGCATATTTCATCATACGATTCTGAAACATCAATGACAGCGGCTTCACCTGCGCTCGTGAGAAGATACTGATTCTTACCCGTTGTCGATACAAATCGCTGAATCGCCAGATTGCTTTGCATTTTTTCCATCCCAACATTCCCTATGACAGAATACAGATTCCGGATGCCGGAAATCAGATCGCATGGATAATTCATTCCCGCAACCAAATACCAGAAGACAGAGAACAGAAGTCAGAGAACAGAAGTCAGAAGTCAGATATTCCGGCTTCAAATCGTCCTGCTCAACGCGTCAGGCTCTATGCTCTCTTCCCTTTGCCCTTATATGCTCAGTCCTCATTACTCAGTCCTGATGAGTGCCTTTCCTTCGCCATTCGGCATTCGATATTCGATATTCTCTTTTTCCGCATTCCGCATTCCACATTCCGCCCTCAATTCCCTCTGCCCTTTGCCATTTTCCGCACCTCACAACCCACAACTCACAACCCCCAACCCACAACTCACAACCCCCCACCCACAACTCACAACCCACAACCCACAATTCACAACCCGCAACTCACAACCCCCAACCCATAACCCGCAACTCGCAACCCCCAACTCACAACCCGCAACCCACAACTCGCAACTCCCCTAACCCATCCTCCCCAATATCTCCATCAACGCTTCCATATCCGCCGGTATCGGTGATTCAAAGGTCATGAACTCGTCCGTATGCGGATGGGTCAGTCCCAGCTGCCAGGCATGCAGCATCTGTCTGGGGGCAGCTTTGAGCTGGGCCGCCATCGAAGATGATGCCCCCGAAAATAATCTGTCTATATCTTTCAGCCACTTGCGGGAGCGATAAACCTGATCGCCAACAATTGGATGCCCCATGGCGGTGCAATGAACACGAATTTGATGGGTTCTGCCGGTTTTCAAAGTCAGTTCAAGCAAGGTAATACCCTTAAATTTTTTGCGTATGTGCCATGAGGTCTCCGCAAGACGTCCCTTACGGGTCGTAGTGGACATCCGCTTGCGATGAATCGGGTGCCGTCCGATGGGCAGCTTAAGCGATCCTTCATCGGATTGTAATTCACCGTAAACCAGAGCCAAATATTTCTTTTGAATTGTTCGGGCCTTAAACTGTCGCGCCAGCCTCTCATGGGCACCGGCATTTTTGGCAACCACCATGGTCCCTGAGGTATCTTTGTCAAGTCGGTGAACAATTCCCGGCCGAATCTCACCGCCGATACCTGCCAAATCAGGACAATGATAGAGCAGCGCGTTGACCAGGGTACCCCGGCTGTGTCCGGGCGCGGGATGCACGACCAGGCCGGCTTGTTTGTTTAGTACCACAATATGGCTGTCCTGGTACAAAATCTGCAGCGGGATCGGTTCAGGTATAGTTTCAGTTTGCACGGGGACCGGAATTCGGCCCTGGATCTTATCGCCGCATTTTACCCGGTAACCCGGGTTTTTTAGCCTGATGGTCGACAAGAATTTCAAGGTTTGCAATTAAATTTACAGCCAAAGAACGGGAGCAGTCAGGAAGGTGCGCGGCGACCACGGCATCAAGCCGCCGGCCCTGATCGGATTCATTGGCAAGGAAGGTAAAGGCACCGTAAACAGGCATGCTGATGGGAAAAACAAGTTAGGGGCTTCGCCCTAATTGGAATGTTGGAATTCTGGAATATTGGAATCATGGGTTCTGGCCGACGGCTCGGAGAGGATAATGGAATAATGGGTTCAAAATCAAAACGAATATAATTGTATTGATTTTCTCGTAATAGTGGCGTATTTTTGGGGCTGGGCGAAAGCAGAAAATGGGTGTCTGACGGGCATCATCATAAAATGTAAATACAACATTTTTTGTAGAATAGACCTTTTTCCGCTTTTCATACCCAGTCTTCCAAAATTCCACTATTCCATCATTCCATGCGGCTTGCCAAGAGAATGACCGAAAAAAGAAGTGTGATTTCAATAAATTGTAGGAATTCCGATATATTTAATTTTCCAAACCATCTGAGACAAAAAGAGACTCTATCTCAGAAAGAATTGTTTCTTCGTCTGCATTTTTTGCAGTAGACAGCTCCCGTACCAATAACACCTGGGCAGTGTCAAAAAGCTTGCGCTCCCCGAAAGAAAGATCCTTGGTGAGTTTCAATAAGGAAAGATCTCTGAAGACCTCCGCCACATCATAAAGCGAACCTGTTTTGATTTTATCCATATATTCCCGGTAACGCCTGTTCCAGGTTTGGGCCGGTACCCCATCCGTGCGGGATTTCATAACTTCATATACTTTAGGAATCTCTTTTTTGTTGATAATGTTTCTTAGCCCGACGGATTCAACGTTTCGGGTGGGTATCATGATTACCATGCCGTTTTCAAGGACCTTCATGATATAGAAATCCTGTCTTTCACCATTGACAACCCGGCTTTCAATGGCCTGTATCTCTCCAACACCATGGGCGGGATACACCGCGAGGTCACCTACCTGGAATTGATGGTTTTTTTCTTTTGCGCTCTCAGTGTTCTCTTTGGCTTTTTTTTCTGTCATTTTCCCACCCATTATTGTTTTTTTTTGGGTTTGGTTCTAACATCGGCCATGGCTTATTCGTAGGTTGGGTTGAGCATCCCGATATCTTTTGTTGGGTTTCTCCGCCTCCGGCGGACCAACCTACGTGCCAGTCATTTTTTTTGCTGTCAGCGAAACCCAACAAAATGGCCAAAGATAGAACCGTCCCCGGTTTTTTAAGATTATCAAGCAACGCACCTATACCATACCTTTTAAAAACAATCAATAAAAAAGGATTGGCGTAATGCTACGCCAATCCTTTCAAGGATCTCAGCGATCGAGATGAGGGTTTACCCCAACGTTGGGGTTTACAGCAGGAACGGCACCATCAACAATGCCACCACATTAAGGATCTTGATCATCGGGTTGATAGCGGGTCCGGCGGTGTCCTTGTAAGGATCGCCGACGGTATCGCCGGTGACGGCAGCCTTGTGCGCATCGCTGCCTTTTCCGCCCAGATGACCGTCTTCAATGTATTTTTTGGCATTGTCCCAGGCAGCACCACCGGTGGTCATGGAAATGGCCAGAAAAAGACCGGTAATGATACTGCCGATGAGCAGTCCGCCCAGGGCAATTTTTCCCAAAATCAGACCGACGATGACCGGGGCCACGATGGGCATAAGGGCGGGAACGATCATTTCTCTCAGAGCAAATTTGGTGACGATATCCACACAGGCGGCATAATCCGGTTTGGCGGTTCCCTCCATAATACCCGGAATTTCACGAAACTGGCGTCTAACCTCTTCAACCACCGCACCACCGGCCTTGCCAACCGCCCGCATGGCAAATGAAGCAAAAAGAAACGGCATCAATCCGCCCAGGAAAAGGCCGATAATGACCCTGACATCACTCAGGTCAAAAACCAATGCCTCTTGGGCGCCATGCATCATGAATTCCTGGGTGTAGGCTGCAAACAGAACCAGGGCGGCCAAAGCGGCCGAACCGATGGCATATCCCTTGGTGACGGCTTTGGTGGTATTGCCCACTGCATCCAGCGGATCGGTCACCGCCCGCACACTTTCATCCATTCCCGCCATTTCGGCAATACCGCCGGCATTGTCGGTAATCGGCCCGTAGGCATCAATGGCAATTACCATGCCGGTCATCGAAAGCATCGACATGGCGGCCATGGCAATTCCGTACAGCCCGGCGGCAGCATAGGATGCCCCGATGGCAATACATATGGCCAGCACCGGCAGCGCTGTGGCCTCCATGCTGACGGCCAGCCCGGCGATGATATTGGTGCCATGACCGGTGGTGGAAGCCTCGGCGATCAGTTTAACCGGTTTACGAATGCCGGTGTAGTATTCGGTAATCATAACGATCACGACGGTGAGGATTAGACCGACCAGTGTTGCCAAGAAAATTTTCATACCGGAAATTTCCGCGACACTGGAAAATGATGTCGTACAGGCTACCAAAAAAGCGATGCCGGCCAATGCGGCCGCACCGAACATGCCTTTATACAGGGCGCCCATGATATATTCAGAGGGTCCCAGTTTGACAAAGAAAATGGCAATCATGGATGCCACAATCGCAATGGCGCCGAGCACGAGGGGAAAGTCAGTGGCAATGGCAATCTGGGGGTATATCAGGTTCCCCAAAAGCATGGCCGCAACCGCCGTTATGGCATAGGTTTCAAACAGATCGGCCGCCATACCGGCACAATCTCCCACATTGTCACCGACGTTGTCGGCAATGGTTGCCGGGTTGCGCGGATCGTCCTCCGGAATTCCGGCTTCAACTTTTCCCACCAGGTCGGCACCGACATCGGCGCCTTTGGTGAAGATACCGCCGCCCAGCCGGGCAAAGATGGATATCAGACTTCCGCCAAAACCCAGGGCCACCAGCGCAATAACGGCTTCCCTGGTTTCCGTGCCGAAGGCCAGCAGTATCGTGTAAAAACCGGCAACGGACGTCAGGGCCAGGCCCGCAACAAGCATGCCCGTTACGGCACCCCCTCTAAACGCCAGGGACAACCCTTTGGCCAGCCCCCCTTTGGCCGCTTCAGCAGTGCGCACATTGGCGATAACCGATACCCGCATCCCGATATAGCCGGCGGCAAAGGAAGCGACTGCGCCGACTAAGAAGCCGATTGCGGGCTTAAAGCCCAAAGCGAACGCAATTATGACAAATAGTACGCCCCCGGCAATGCTCATGCTTTTGAGCTGACGATTCAAATAAGCAATGGCACCCGTTTTAATGGCGGTGGCAATTTCAATCATTTTTTCCGATCCAGCCGGAGCGCTTTTAACCATACTCGCAAGAATAAGTGAAAATATCACACCGGCTATTCCAACCAGTGCGCAAATCAGCGGCAATAAATAATTCATTCTGTCCTCCAAATGATAGATTTTCGTTTACGCTGTGATCGCAAGATCTTTAGCGTTAAATAAGTTCATACCCGCTTTGGTACCTTTACATAGAACCGTAACAACGGCATCCCGGGCTCCTGAAATGATGCGGGCCAACAATTCGGCATTTTGTACGGAAAATCTGCCCAGAACATGATCCGTCACACTCTCTCCAAACTCGGAACGCCCGACGCCTATACGAAGACGTATAAAATCGCCCCCGCCAAAGGCATCCGTTAATGACCTTATGCCATTGTGTCCCCCATGCCCTCCTTTCTCTTTTATTTTTAATCTTCCAAAAACAAGATCGATGTCGTCGTGGATGACCACCAGGTCCTTGCATTGTATGCGAAAAAAATGGGCCAGTTTTTGAACGGGCGGCCCGCTGCGGTTCATGTATGCCATCGGTTTGGCTAAAAGCACCTCGACATCTTCAATAAATCCGCGCCCAAAAACGCAGTCGAATTTTCTTTTGTCAAAAGAAATATTGAAATCCCGCGCAATTTTGTCGGCTGTCATGAAACCGGCATTATGCCGTGTGTTCTCATAGCGGGCGCCGGGATTTCCGAGGCCGACGACCAATCTCAAATCTACGTTTCGGTTTTTGTACAAGTTAGTTCGCTTCGCTCACAACCTGTCGAGAGCCTCTAAGTCGTACGATTGGAACGTTGGAATTCTCAATGAGTTGTAGAAATTCCAACACAATCAGCGAAAGCCCCATCATAAAAGCAGACTGGATGGTCTGAGCCACATCTGCATTCGTTCACAGCTGTGAGCCGGACTCGCCAGCCTGCCGTTTATGCTATTTTTCCGTGGTGGATTCGTCGGCTTCCCCAACCTCTTCGCCTTCTTCTGCTTCACCATCCTCGAGTTCGGCTTCCTCTTCTTCAACAACCTCTTCTTCGACCTTCGGGCTGAGAACGGTGACCACCGTAAAATTAACATCCGTCGATATTTCAACGTTCTCGCCCAGCGGTATATCTTCTATATGGATGGAGTCACCGATATCAAGAGCTGTAATATCAATATCGATGGCCTCCGGGATATCACCCGGCAGACAAAGGAGTTCAACCTCTCGACGAACAATATTCAGCATTCCGCCGACTTCAACGCCCACCGATTCGCCCGTGATGACAACCGGAACCATTACCTTGATTTGGCGTTTCATATCAATTTCATAGAAATCAATATGAATAAAATTTCCCCGAAACCGGGTGGGTCTGAAATTCCCTGATCATGGCCGATTTCGTCACCTTTTTACCCGTTTTGGATTGTCAGGTCCAAAATCATCTGAAAGGCATTGCCTTGCTTGAGCATCTGCTCCAGGTCTTTGATATTCACCGACAACAATACCGACTTTGTTTTCGGGCCGTATAAAACTGCGGGTATTTGGCCGGACCTTCTCAAACTCCGCGCCGCACCATTGCCCACGGATTTTCTTACAGTTGCTTTGAAGTTCTATTAGTTCCAAAGAAATGACCTCCCAACCCGGACAAGCCGGAATTGAATATTTAAGATTGAAGATTGACTATTTAAAGTTATGGAAATCAGCATTTCACAACCCCAGAACCCTTGAACCCTTGAACCCCCAAGCCCTGAACCCTCTGAACCCAGAACCTCTGAACCCTGAACCCTGAACCCTGAACCCTAACATTCTATACAAACAGCGATGTAACCGAATCGCCTCTAAAGCTGCGGATAATCGCCTCACCAACCAGTCGTGATATGCTGAGCACTTTAATTTTGTCGCAGGCTGCTGCATTCTCTTTTAATGGTATCGTATCTGTTACAACCAGGCTTTTGAGAAGCGAGTTTGAAATCCGGTCGATGGCCGGTCCGGATAAAACGGCATGGGCACAGCAGGCATGAATTTCCCGGGCACCCGCTTGCACAACAGCCTCTGCCGCTTCCGTCAATGTGCCGGCCGTGTCGGTCATATCATCAAGAATAACCGCCACCTTATCGGTGACATCACCGATGACTGCCATGGCTTTGGCCTGATTGGGAGCAACGCGGCGCTTGTCGATGATCGCCAGATCTACATTCAACCGTTTGGCAAAGGCCCGGGCCCTCTCGACTCCTCCGGCATCCGGTGACACAATCACCAGTTCATCCCTGAAATTATTTTGAATATACTCTATGAGAACCGGCGCTGCAAAAAGGTTGTCCACCGGAATGTTGAAAAATCCCTGAATCTGGCCGGCATGTAAATCCATGGTAATGACACGATGCGCACCGGCGAGTGTTATCATATCGGCAACCAGTTTGGCACTGATCGGTACTCTGGGCGCAACTTTTTTATCCTGTCTGGCATAGCCGAAATAAGGGATAACGACGGTAATTCTTCTGGCGGAAGAACGTTTAAACGCATCGATCATCAGCAAAAGCTCAACCAGGTTGTCATTGACCGGCGAACAGGTGGACTGCAACACAAAAACATCTTTTAAGCGCACGTTTTCAATGATTTCGATTTGAATTTCTCCGTCACTGAACGTTTTTACCTCGGCTCTCCCCAAGGGTAAACTGAGATATTCGCATATTTTTTTTGCCAGCACCGGGTTGGAGTTCCCCGTAAAAATGGCCATGCCTTCCATATTAATTCACCGCCAACCAAGTTATGATTTCCGGAACAGTTCAGCCACTAAGACACCAAGTCACGAAGAAAAAAATACTAATTCCAAAACAACATATGACAGGAAAAAAATTTATTCCTAAAATAATCCAATTACGCCTTTCCTTTTTGTAAGTAATTTTGAATTATATAAATATCTTAGTGTCTTTGTGCCTTCGTGGCAGAAGGATTAGAAAATATTCAATCAAAAATGGCTGGGGCGGGAGGATTCGAACCTCCGAATGCAGGAACCAAAGTCCTGTGTCTTACCACTTGACGACGCCCCATTGTTTCAGTAAACACAGTGGCCGCCCTTTGAAGCAGACCTCCAAAATCATTCGCCGCCGGGATATGTTCCATCAAGAATATCACAAACAAAAACATCCCAGCGTGTATTTTCACCAATCGCCTGTTTTGCTCTTTCGGCCGTGTGAGAATCAGAAAAAAGGCCAAACACGGTCGGTCCGCTTCCCGACATCAGTGCCCCTAATGCGCCCCGGATTAAAAGCTGCTCCTTAATGGAGGTGATCACCGGATATTCTGATGCAGTCACGATTTCAAGGTCGTTACACAAATTTTGCCCTGGATCAAAACTATTTTTTATTAAAAAGAATCTTTTAATTTTTTTTTCGCATTTTGTCAATCCCAAATTCAAATTTTGGAAAACTTCTCCAGTGGAAACCTTAAAACCCGGATAAACCACCACGACATGAAAGGGCAAAGGCCCGGCATAAGACTCCAGCTTCTCTCCGATCCCGGAAACAAGCGCCGGTTTACCGAACAGAAAAAAGGGCACATCGGCGCCAAGACCAAGCCCCATCGACCTCAGCTGATTCCGGGAAAAAGGATGCCCATAGTGCTCGTTCAGTCCTTTAAGAACACTGGCGGCATTGCTGCTTCCGCCACCGAGACCGGCTGCCACCGGTATGGATTTATCAATAAAAATTTTTAAACCGTCATTGACATTCAAGGCATTAAAAAACACGGCAGCAGCCCTGTGGGCCAGGTTGGTGTCATCGAGGGGAATTTGAGGATGAGATGATTCAATCTGTATATTTTTGAGGCCGAACCGTAGAAAAACGGTGTCGAAGAGATCCACGCAACACATCAGAGAAAACAGCTCGTGATAACCGTCGGGACGTTTTCCAATAACCTGCAGGAACAAGTTTATTTTGGCGGGAGATAGAATTTTCATTAAGAGGTTCTGGGTTCTGGGTTCAGGTGTCAGGAAAGGTAGACGCAATCGCATATCCTCAACACTTGTATGAAACTTCATCAGGATATGGCAAAATCAAAGTGGGGCCGACCCCCCTGGCTCGCCATACGTAAGGTGTTTAAATCGTCCTCGTCGTCGTGCTCGTCCTCGTAATCGAAAACTATAGCTGGTGAAACCCTTTGCCAAACGGATCGAGGACGAGGACGAGAACGAACCGAAGGATGAGATAGGTCCGCACCCCGCAGCTCTCGTATGAAACTGAATTTCATACGAGGGGTTAACAAAAAAATGAACGTCGAACATCGAACATTGAACGTCCAACATCGAATAATGAATTCTGTCTATTTAAAAGAGGACTGAGCAACTGAATCGGGATGTAAGCAAAAGCCACACCCATCTTCTCACCTTCTCAACCTCCCGCCTTCTGTCATCTGACCTCCCACCTTCTGACCGCAGACCTCTGTCTTCTGACCCCTGACCTCCGACCTCTGTCATCTGACTTCTGCCTTCTGTCCTCTGACCTCCGGCCTCTATCTTCTGTCCTCTGAAATGGCGCCCTTGTCCTTAACCCTGAACGTTGAACCCCCTGGCCCAGACCTGACTTTACGGTGCTCAATTATTTAGATTCATATTTGGGAGTCTGACACGGGCCGTAATATGATCTCATAAGTCGCACTCTCCGAGGCGTAGGCTGGAAGCGTAAGCTACGAGCCGGAGGCCAGGGCGGGCTGAACCTGTGAACGGTTATCCCTTCTCTTTCACGTACATCAGTCTTAGATCGTAGAGGATGTTCTTTAACAAATTTTTTTCTTCATTGTTTAAATTGCCGGCTGTCTTTTCTTCAAGCATGCTTAAAATATCGATGGTTTGTTTTGCCATCGATAGATTTTTGCTTTTCTGGCCGGTAGTGGGATCCTCGATGGCACCCAAATGGAGCAACGCCGAGGCATTTAAGGAAACAACAAAAGTCGGGAAATTTATTTCCGGAAATTGTGGTTGCTCCTCGGATGCATCTGTTTTTGACGGCTCCGGGGCTTCAGGCTCCCGGGTTTTCTCGGTTATAGGCGGAGACTGGGACTCCTCGTCTGTTGAAGGGTCAGTCTGCGTCTTCTCATCTTTGGCTTCTGCCTCCTTGTCTTCGCCGGTAAAGATTCGGCGATCTTTTACCACAAACCCTTTTTCTTCCTCTGCCATGAGTGACCTCCTGAATCTGTGCAACCCCATGGACGGCTTTTTTCACCCGTTCCAGGGCAGCAGTATTGGTATCGTCGGGCATGGTCATAACTTGGGCCATTAGATCTCTCACAGAGCCCACAGAGTACGCAGAGAAAAATCAAAAAACTCTGTGATCCCTGCGGGCTCTGCGAGATAACAAGAAAATGCTTACAATTAAGCAAATTTCTGGTGGCCGAAACTATAATCAACCCCGCATCGTCTAATAAATTATTGTGCCCGGACGCTGACTTTGTCGCACAGAAGAAATGCAGTCCGCTATCCGGCTTCTATCAATCATCAACGCTAATAAAATATTAAGTTACCCTGGTTTGTCAAGAGCAAAGCGGCTGGGTTTTTCAAGATGACAAGACGTTCCATCGGTGGTATCCTGTCCATGAATAAATCAGCTGACAACTTGAAAAAAGTATATTCGATGCCTGTCAGTGTGTCAAGGAAGGGAGATTGATAGTCCTGGGTTGAACCTTTGAACCCTGAACCACTGAACCCTGAACCCTGAACCCTTGAACCACTGAACCTTTAACCTTTGAACCTTTGAACGTGGCAACATGATCAGGGTAGAAAATCTGACAAAAAGCTTTGGTGATTGTTTGATCTTCGATGGGATCGGCTTTGCTCTCAACTCGAAGGAACGTGTGGGTCTGGTTGGACAAAACGGCCACGGCAAAACAACCCTATTCCGGTTGATAACCGGTGAGGAACAACCGGATTCCGGTTCCGTTGTAATTCCGAAGAATTACCGTATCGTATATGTGCAGCAACATCTGGAGTTTGCCGCCGACACGGCTTTAAATGAAGGGATGCGAGCGCTTCCCGATCATGAACAGGATCATTCCTGGAAGGTTGAAAAAATCCTTGCCGGCCTGGGCTTCACTGCAAAAGACTTTCAGCGACATCCCAAGGAACTCTCGGGCGGTCTCCAGGTGCGCTTAAACCTGGTCAAAGCATTGGTGTCCGAACCGGATCTGCTGCTCTTGGATGAGCCCACCAACTTTTTGGACATTACCTCCATTCGATGGATCGAGCAGTTTTTAAACAACTGGCCCCATGAGCTGATGCTGATTACCCATGACAGAAGTTTTATGGACAAGCTGGTGACTCACACCATAGGAATTCATCGCCGCAAGCTGCGTAAAATCGCCGGCAATACGGCCAAGTATTACGATCAGATCGCCCAGGATGAGGAGGTATACGAAAAAACCAGAGTCAATGATGATCGCCGCCGCAGGGAAATCGAACTGTTCATCGGCCGATTTCGCGCCAAGGCCAGGCTGGCAAATCTGGTGCAGTCTCGCATTAAAACCCTTAAAAAAATGGAAAAGAAAGATAAGCTCGAACAGCTGAAATTCCTTGAGTTTTCTTTTCGCAGCAGCCCCTTCCCGGGCAAACAGGCATTAACGGCCCGCAATCTATCCTTTTCTTATGAGATGCAAACACCGCTTATCAGAGATTTCAGCATCACCATCCCCGCGGGGGAAAGACTCTGCGTGGTTGGTAAAAACGGTAAAGGCAAGACCACCCTGCTAAAACTGCTGGCCGCGGAATTGACACCGAAATCCGGACAAATCGTTTATCACCCTGCCATTAAGAAAGGTTTTTTTGAGCAAACCAATGTCAAAAGCCTGGTCGATGTCCGGACGGTTGAAGAGGAAATACTCTATTCACAACCGGATGTCGATCGGCAGCATGCGCGGGATATCTGCGGCGCCATGTTGTTTTCCGGAGACGAAGCCTTGAAGAAGATCAGTGTTTTGTCAGGAGGTGAAAAAAGCCGGGTGATGCTGGGCAAGCTTCTGGTTACCCCCGCCAATCTGCTGCTGCTCGATGAGCCCACCAATCACCTGGATATGGAATCCTGTGATGCGCTGCTGGCCGCCATTGACAGTTTTGAGGGCACCGTGATCATGGTAACCCACAATGAAATGTTTTTACACTCCCTGGCCGAAAGACTCATTGTGTTTCAAAATGATACCATCAAAAGCTTTGAGGGAACCTACCAGGAATTCCTCGATAAATGGGGCTGGCAGGATGAAAATCAACCTTCATTAAAAGACCGGTCAAAAAAAAATCGGACGAGCCGTATCACAAAACGATCGAAAAAGGAAGTTCGGCGCCAAAGGTCCGAGATCATTGCCCGGCGTTCCACGGCGCTTAAGCCCCTTCAAAACCGAATCACCCGGCTGGAAAACGATATCGAAACCCGCGAAACAGAATTGGATCATCTCAATGAATCCATGCAGCAGGCCTCACAACACCAGGACGGACCACGAATTGTCGAGCTGTCCCAGGCCATCCACACCTGCCAATCGGCGATTGATCAACTATTTGATGAACTGGAAACAATCACCGATGAGTTTGACCTCCAAAACGCCGTTTTCGAAGAAGAGCTGAAGCAGCTGGAGTCGGAACTGGCATCGAACTGATGATGACGAATAAAACCCTTATAAGAATGATCGGCATTACCAAGAAATTCCCGGGTGTGGTGGCCAACAACAATGTCGACTTCGATCTCCATTCCTCTGAAATTCACAGTATCTTAGGAGAAAACGGTGCGGGCAAGACAACGCTGATGAATATTCTTTCGGGGATGCACCAGCCGGATACCGGAACAATTATCGTCCGCGATCAGACAGTCAAAATACGCTCGCCTCAGGATTCCCTGAGACTGGGCATCGGTATGGTCTATCAGCACTTTACCTTGATACCTACTTTGACGGTCATGGAAAACCTTGTCCTGGGTTTCGAAGACGGTCTCTTCCTGAACCTGAAGAGAGCCGGACAGAGACTTCAGAAAATCTCGGCAACATATAGTCTCTCCATCGATCCTGAAAAAAAGATTCAGGACCTGTCTGTCAGTGAACGGCAACGGACTGAAATTCTGAAAATACTCTTTCATGAATCTGACGTATTGATTCTGGACGAACCCACTTCGATGCTCTCTCCAACCGAAACTGAAAACCTTTTTCATACCTTGAAATTGTTGCGAAAGTCCGGCAAATCAGTGGTCTTAATCACACATAATTTGAGTGAAGCCCTTTTTATATCAGATCGCATAACCATTATGCGGTCAGGGAAGAATGCAGCCGAATTCTCCGGTGACATGCTGCTGGCCGTGGATGCGAAAACCGCATCAAACAGGATTCTTGAAGTCATGTTCGGGGCCGTTCCTGAACCCCGTCAACAGATGGTGCAAAAAATATTCCCAGCTGAACCGGTGTTGGAATTAAAACAGGTTGAGGCCTTAAACAGCCAGGGCGTGGTTGGACTGAAGCGTATTTCTTTTAGTGTCGCAAAAGGCGAAATCGTCGGCGTTACCGGAGTCGACAGTGAGGACCGGCGCTTGCTGGCAGAGGTTATCGGGGGACAAAGACGAACAACCGCCGGCAAATTATTTTACCGGGGCCGGGACATTACCCTTACGAACATCGCCGAACGGTTTGAGCGGGGGATCCGGTATGTCACCGATGACCGCATGAACGAAGGATGCGTTCTCGACATGGCCCTTTCGGAAAACGCTATTTTGCAAAGTTATTATCGACAGCCTTTTTCTCGATTCGGCATTTTAAACCCTGTCAACGTTCAATCTTTTACCGAAGATCTGATCAGCCACTTCGGGATACGGACAACCGGGTCCGATGCCCGGGTCGGTACCCTGAGTGGCGGAAACATTCAGAAATTCATATTGGCCAGGAGTCTGTCCGGCGGACCGGGCCTGATTGTTTGCAGCAACCCGACATACGGTCTCGATGCCGAAACTGTCCGATTTATTCAGCAGTTGCTCAAGGAAGAAAGCCGGCGGGGAGCTGCCGTTTTACTCATTACCACAGACATGGACGAACTTTTCAGCTGCAGCAACCGCATCGGTGTTTTGTTTAACGGTGGAATCTCAGGATTCATGGATCGCAGTGATGCAACTGCTGAAAAAGTCGGAAAACTCATGCTTGGAATTCGCGAATAGAGGGATCATTGAAAAACGTCGACTTTGCCACCTTTAAACCGGCAGCTCTATCGATTGTCTCAATCCTTTTCTCCCTGATGACGGGCAGCATCATTTTGCTTGCCATCGGCAAGGACCCGCTAATCTACTTTGGCCTTCTTTTCAGCCGCGGGATGGGCTCCTCTTTAGGCGTGATTGAATCCATCATTAAGATGATCCCGCTGTTGATTATCTCAGCCGGCCTCCTGGCATGTTTTTCCGCAGGTCTTTGGAATATCGGTACGGACGGGCAATTTCTCATCGGGGCTATGCTGGCAGGATGGGCTGCCCCCTGGCTTTCCAACTCCCTGCCCTTCCCCGCCTACCTCGTTACCATTGCCTTACTGGGGATTTTCGGCGGCATGGCCTGGATACTCTTGCCGGCCGTCCTGAAAGCCCGCTACGATATTAACGAGATTATCACCACCCTCATGATGAGTTGGCTGGCGATAAACCTGGTCACGTGGCTGGTCAAGGGCCCCATCAATGACCTGTCTACCGTACCGGCCCAGACGACTCTGATCCCTGCGGCCTATCGCCTGCCCATGATACCGTTCACCCGGATACATGCCGGCTTGATCATCGGCATCGCAACCCTTCTGAGCATGCATTGGGTCATCAGAAAAACCACCCTGGGTTATCAGTTCCGCGTGATGCTGATGAATAAAAAGGCAGCGATGCACGCCGGCATGCGCGTCCCGCGCCTCACCGTTTACGGTCTTCTGATCAGCGGCGGCTTGGCCGGGCTGGCGGGTGCCGGTGACGTACTGGCGGTCAAGGGCCTCTTTCAGGGAAATTGGAATCCTCAATACGGAATGACCGCCATTGCATTGGTTTTCCTTGCCAGGTTGAACGGCTGGGCCGTCATCCCTTTGGCTTTTTTCTTTTCGTTTTTGGCTATTGGTGGGGAGTTTGTGGCCCGGGATCTTGCTGTCCCGGTGTTTTTTGTCCACGTGTTAGAGGGGTTGACGCTGCTGTTCTTCGCCGCCTCGGAGTACTTTGAAAAGAAATGGAAACCCAACCCGGATAAACCGGAAAAATGAGCTAAAATGACCTAAAATTTGAAATGACTAAAATTAATGTATCCTGTCTATTTATAAAATGATAGAATTCCTCAACTTAAGCTCAATTTAGCTCACTTCAAACTTTAGTTCATTTTTATGTCGCAGCTACAAATGGGTTATTTGTTCTAACAACATGTTGTTAGAAAAAACAGACTAAGGACCTAAATGGATACCCTCTTCGAATCAGCTTTAATCACGGCCATATTGGCCTCAACCATAAGAGGCACAACCCCTATCCTGCTGGCGGCTTTGGGTGAGGCCTATGCAGAACGTTCCGGTCTTCTCAATTTAGGGGATAGAAGGAATGATGGTCGCAGGTGCTTTTTCATCTTTTGCGGTTGCACTGGAAATGAACAGTTTGTTAGCCGGTTTTGTTTTCGCCGGGGTCGTTGGCTTGACCCTGGGCTTCATTTTTGGTATTTTGACCATTACCCTGGGTGTGAACCAGATCGTTGTCGGCCTGGGGCTCACTATTTTGGCGAGCAGTATGTGCAGTTTCCTTCACCGGGTGATCTTCGGCAATCAGTTTCCGATATTGTTCGGTGCCGGGGGAACCAGTGAGATTCCACTTCTTTCCCGGATCCCGGTTATCGGACAAGCCTTGTTTAATCAGCATTGGCTGGTTTACCTGACCTTTTCGATGGTCCCCATCATGACCATCCTAATGTATAAGACCCGCTTTGGGCTTCGCGTCCGGGCGGTGGGAGAGGCACCATGGGCAGCCGATGCCTGCGGTGTAAACGTCTACCGCACCCGTTTTTATGCGATCTTGACAGGCGGATTCCTGGCGAGTCTCGGCGGGGCCTTCCTGGCACTGGGGGATCTGGCCTTTTTCGTGCCTGACATGATCATGGGACGGGGCTATATCGCCATTGTTGTCGTCATGCTGGGGAAATGGAATCCTGTAAGGGTTTGTTTCGGGGGACTGCTGTTCGGATTTGCGTTGGCCTTAACCAGCGCCCTGCAGGTGGCGGGAATAAAAATAAGTCCTGATTTTATATTAATGACCCCCTATCTGGTTGTGATAATTACGTTGATTCTTTTCGCCAGATCTACCAACCTGCCGTCCGCCTTGTGCATCCCCTATCAGCGGGGGAACAGGTAATGATTGAATATTGTCGATTGAATATTGACTATTTAAGGTCCGCCTCTCTCTCTCCGAGCTGTAGGCTCTACAAGCTGTGGGCTCTACAAGCTGGAAGCTGGCGGATCAATTATAAAAAAACGGAGTTGGTTCTATCTTCGGCCACTTTGCATTTTGTAGGTTGGGTTGAGCCTATCTCAGGTTATGTTGGGTTTCGTTTCACTCAACCCAACCTACACATTGTCAGCTCTATTGTGCAATGCGAAACCCAACAATGGCCGATTTTAGAACCGATCCCAAAAAAACAATCATAAAAAGGACTGAGCGACACGCGCCACACTCGCTGGTCGCTAGCCGGGAGCGTCTGTAGCCTGCGCAAGCGACATCCACAAATATTCTGATAGTCAATTCCAACGATGGGAACTGGGTTGGGCCAACTAGCCGCATATTTCTGAATGTCCTTTTATGGTTATAGGCGGTTAACTTGGCCTGACCCCATTAGCGCACATGAATTTAAGCTTGACCGACAAGCCCGTTTAAGCCTATATTGATTTGTCAAAAAAGGGGAGTTCTTATCAAGTAATGCATACTGTTTTTCAATTCCTGGAACCGTTTCTCAAACTGATTCGCCGGGAAAAATTGCATCGGGTAGGCCTGGCATTGATTCTCCTCATTCTTCTCGGGGCGATGTTGTTTTCGCTATTTGAGAAAGACATGGGGTTCTTAGACTCCCTGTGGTGGACCCTGGTGACCATCACTACCGTAGGATATGGCGACATCTCGCCGGTAACCGTTGGCGGTCGCATCGTCGGCACCGGGGTCATGCTCCTTGGGATCGGATTGTTAGGAATCTTTACGGCCACGGTGGCCGGGGTATTCATCGAGAACAAGATTATGGAAGATAAGGGGATGAGAGTGAGTAAAGTCAAGCAGCATTTTGTAATCTGCGGCTGGAATTTTCGGGGTCCTGAAATCGTGGCCGAATTTCGGGCCGATCCCAAGTCCAAAAAATTGCCCGTAGTGCTTATCGCCGAAATACAGGAAAAACCACTGGACGATCCGGACTTCCATTTCATCCGCGGCGAACCCGATCCGGAAACCCTGGAAAAGGCCAATATGGCCGAGGCCCAGGCAGCGATCGTGCTTTCTGATGACAGCCTTGACGTCAACGCCCGGGACGCCAAGACCATTCTGACTACCCTGACCATTGAAAGCCTGTATCCCTCTGTTTACACCTGTGTCGAACTCATGCGTTCCAAAAACGTGGAACACTGCCAGAGGGCCAAGGCGGATGAGATCATTGTTGTGGGCGAACTGAGCACCAACCTTCTGGTCCAGGCGGCCCTGGACCATGGCATCACCAGAATGATCTCTGAATTGGTCAGTACCCGATACGGCAGCGATCTTTACAAGATCAGAGTACCGGAAAGCATGCGCGGCCGAACCTTTTTTGATATAATGTGTGAGCTGAAAAAGAATCACGGCTTTTTGTGCATCGGGGTTGAAGACTCCAAGGGTGAAAAACTGCTGGCCAATCCAGACTTAGAATACCGCGTCGGACCGGACGACCAACTGGTCATAATCGCCTCATCCAGGCCAAAATTGACCTAAATAAATAGCGAAGCTCCGCCTCAAACCGACGAGTCGATGAGAAACATATACGGTTGGCAAGGCGAAGCGATACTGGATACTTGATGCTGGATAAAATAAGGATAATTACCTTTAAATCCAGTATCCAGAAACCAGTATCCAGTATCGTTATGTTTTCTGCTTAAAAGCTATTCTAAAACTTGTTTCGTTTGTTAACTTTTTAGGCATGCAAAACGGTTAAATGTGGGAATTGAATGATTATCTTTCATGAAGGAAATAGGAGGTGGTTATGTCTGATAAATTCGAACTGGTAAAATCGTATCTTCTTGACATGGATATACCCATTGTCAGCGAAGACCCGGCCGAAGAGCTGGTAGTGGTTAGTGATGAGGACAACGGTGTCAAGGACCTGGTGATCGACTGCGAGGCGCCGCTCCTGGTCCTGGAACAGGTGATCATGGAGGTTCCGTCCAGCCCGGGAGACTTGTATAAACGCCTGCTGCAGATGAATCGCGAGCTGGTCCACGGCGCGTTTGTCATGGACGATGAGGCCAGGTTAATTCTCTTTCGGGACACGCTCCAGTTGGAGAATCTCGACCGGAACGAACTCGAGGCCTCCATTCAGGCTCTGGGTATGGCCCTGGCCGAATTCAGCTCCGAACTAATCAGTTACGTACAGTAATGATGGGTATGGCTCCCTACCCATCCTAACCCGGATAAACCGGAAAAATGAGCTAAAATTTTCTGAGCAACCTGCGCTGCCGGTGAAAAAATATTTTGCCGCCAAAAGCCCAAAAATCATTTTTAGGTAACTAAGGAGGTAACATAATATGTCTCTTTTCAAACGTCTTTTCAGAGTTTCTCAGGCCGAGGCACACGCCCTAGTTGATAAATTCGAGGACCCGATCAAAATGACCGAACAGGGCATCCGGGACCTTAAGAAAGATCTTCAGGCATCAATGACCGGCCTGGCCGAAGTCAAGGCCATTGCCGTTCGCACCAGGCGGGAGGCTGACAACCACAAAAAACTGACCGTGGATTACGAGCGTAAGGCCATGATGCTGCTTCAGAAAATGCAGAACGGCGAGATGGATCAGGCCGATGCCGAACGTCTGGCCACTCAAGCCTTGAACAAGAAAGAACAATCCGCGACCGATGCCATTAGACTCGCCCAAGAGGCTGAACGCCACGAACAGATGGCCGGCCAGCTTCAGGCCAATGTCAACAAGATCAAGTCAAGTGTCAACACCTATGAGAACGATCTGGTGACTTTGAAGGCCAGAGCCAGGACGGCGGCCGCAACTAAAAAGATCAACCAGCAGCTCGCCAGGGTCGACTCATCGGGCACCATTGCCATGCTCGAAAAAATGAAGAGCAAGGTCGAGGAAGATGAAGCCTTGGCCCTGGCCTACGGAGAGATGGCCGACCTGGACAAAAGCGTGGACGATGAAATAGACGCGGCCCTGATAAGCGGCAATACGGTTACCGCTTCAGTGCATCTTCTGGAACTCAAGAAAAAAATGGGCATCAAAATGATTAACGGCCCCGTTGGAGATAGGTGAGAGCATGGGTTTCAAGGACCTATTTAAAAAAGACAAGCCCCAGCCTGACCCGCTGAGAGATCTTACCCTGTCCAACCTGAAGGTAGGCTACTTCCTGGATTACGACCTCAAGACCTGGGAAGTGACGGCCTACAATGTCTACGATTTCAGCGAAGGCGACAAGGCCCACGAGTGGCAGCTAAAAAGCAGCGAGGAGACGGTCTATCTCGAACTGGAATCCGACGACGAAGATTACTGGAGTTGGAACAGGAAGATCCCTTTTGGGAGTCTGGGCAGCGGTCTCAAGGAACATATACAACAGCACGGAGACCCGCCGGACGAGATCAAATTCGAAGGGATGACCTCGTATGTGGAAGAGACGGCCGGCGGCCACCTCCTGAAGGGTGGCCAAGAACCGGGCCGGGAATTTCTGCGGTGGAGTTTTGCCGACGAATCCGGCAAGAAATTCCTGGAAATCGAGCAATGGGGCGAGAACGACTTTGAGGCCTCTGTGGGGGAAGAGGTAGAAGAATACCAGTTTGCCAACATTCTTCCTCGAAGCTGAAGGCACGGGAAAATGGTCACGGGCGGGGACATATCCGCATAAGCGCTAAGCTATTTTTGCGTCGGATGGACTGTGGAAGGTTTACTGAAAAAAAAAGAACGTCCAACATCGAACGTCCAACATCGAATGTTGAATGAAAAAAAAATGACGAAGCAAGCGTATCATCTTGAAGATAGGCTGCTTAAGAAACCCACTATTCAATTTTTTTCCGGCGCCGGCGGATGAGCGAACCGAACAAGTCCGATAATCTGTGACGAGTATCAAAACGGCTGAAAAGAAACCACGCTTTGGCGTGGTTGAATATTCGGTATTTGGTATTTGTTTTCATTCGGCGTTGGACGTTCGATGTTCGATGTTCGATGTTCGACGTTCATCTCTCTAAACAAGCCCGTATGGCATAAATGCAATGTGTGAACATTTACAAAATAACTTAACGCGTATCCGGCTCAACCCTCAATAGACCCCCCACGACCCGGAACGATAGTACCTCATCAGCACCGGATTGCTCTCTGTGTTTATTTTTATCTTGTCCGCGTCAGGGTCTTCCAGGATGCCCTTGCCGAAATGGGCCATGGAGATCATGGCCCCGGTGTTGAAAAAACGAGTGTCCAGGCCTTCAAAATCAAAGGCCAGGACCCTCCGTTTCAGTATTTCCTTGGAAAAATCTTCCGCCCTGGCCCCCAAGACCCAGCCCCATTCGCCCATGGTCGGAATCTGATTGTGGTAAGGCAGGACGCTGAACCCGGCGGCTTCGACTGTTTTCAAGATTGAAAGAAAGGCCTGGCGTGAAAAGTAAGGGGCTGGTGGCCTGAACGGCCAGCATGCCCCCGGCCATGAGACGCCGGTGGGCCAGGCGGTAGAAGTTTTGGGAATAAACGTGCATCAGGTCCACGCTATCCGGGTCGGGCAGATCGATGAAGATGGCCCCATAGAAGGTGGAATCATCTTTGAGAAAGGCGGCGGCATCCTGATTGATAACCGTGACCCGGCTGTCCTTCATGGACCCCTGATTGACGTCCAACAGGACGTAGTGCGTCTGCGCCAAATCAGTCATGGCCGGGTCCAGGTCTACGAGGGTGACCGAGGAGACATCGGGATATTTTAGGACCTCCCTCAAGGCCAGCCCATCCCCCCCGCCCAGGATCAAAATCTTTTGCCGGTCCGCAGTCAGGTTCATACCCGGATGAACCAGAGGCTCGTGGTATTTCTCCTCATCGAAGGTGCTGAACTGCTCCTGGCCGTTGATATAAAGCCAATAATGGTTTTTCCACTTAGTGATCACGATTTTCTGGTGCGGGGTCTGTTTAGTAAAGATGATCTTGTCCCGAAACTGCCTCTGTTCCCCGTATAAGATAATAGGTTTGGACAGAACTCCCAGAGCCATCAGGACGCTCAAAGAAACGACAAAACTCGATACCAACAGCTTTTTCCGGCCGATGAGGTCGAAAAATCGCCATAGAAGCAGGGAAGCCACGAGGAAATTAATAACCCCCAGGGCAATGGGCGTATAGGTCAGCCCGAGGTAAGGCAGGGCAAAAAAGGCAAACAAGAGGCCGCCCAGGAGGGCGCCGTAATAATCCTTTTCCATGATGGCGGCAATGTTTGACCGTAGCTCTTGATAGGTATTGTTCAACCGGATTACCAGGGGTATTTCCAGACCGATGAACAATCCGATGAAAAAGGCCTGGGTATAGATGAGCAGGCTCGTGTATACGGTGTAGGCGGCCAGACCATAGGCCAGGATGGCGGCTGAGGCACACAGCAGGGAAAGGCTGAATTCAATGATGATGAAGGTATCCAGGAGCTTATGACGGAAGATCAAGCTGACCCGGCTGCCCAGCCCCATGGCGAAAAACATCAGGGACATTACCACGGGTCCACTGCAGGACCGCGTTACCGATAATATAGGTAGCCAGGGTTGAGAGAACGAATTCGGCTACGATACCGGCAAGGCCGGTGGCAAAGATGGAAATCTTTAGGACGGCGCTTACAGCGCGAGGCTTAGACACACCAGCTGATGATAAAGGCTGCGGCAATATAGGAAAAGGCCTCGATATAAGCCGCGCCGACATTGGGTTTTTCCTGGGCCGAAATCTCGTCCGAAAGCTTTACCGTGGGGAGGAGCACCTTATCGGTAAGCAGGCGGATTATGGGCAGCAGGATAAGCCCCAGTACGGCAAAACCTATATAAACAGGCAGGTCTATGGACCAGGCCGTAAAGTCACCTTCTCCGGCCAGACCGATAATGACCCCGACGGACACAAGGGCACCGGCGAAACTCACTCCGGCGGCCACGTTGTCTTTTTCGATTTCCTCGTGGATGTTGTAAGGCGTGATCAGTTCGTAAACCAACCCGGCCAGGATAAGGAGGACCTGACCTAAGGCCCAGAAGACCAGGACTGTCCAGATACTCCCGCCTTCACCCGAAACGGCGCCGTAAATGATAAAGCCGGATGCCACGCTGATACCGGCTGAGACCACGCCGGTTCCCTGGTTATGGTCACGAATGAGTTCTTCGCTGACTCGAAACTTATAAAGGATGAGTTTATCGCACAAAAACCAGGAGATATTGAGCAGTATTATGCTTAAAATGCCATAGATAACGAGGTCGTACAAGTCTTCAACCAGCCCGGCGCTGGGCCCGGCAATGGTCCCGCCGATAGCCAGGACCAGGCCGAAATAGTAGCCGACCACGGCCAGGGCCAGGGCGGCATTGTCTTTTTCCACCAGTTCGAAATTGAGCTTGTATTCCCGGTGGAGCAAGTCGTTGATGACCTTGCCGATAAAGAAGAAGCTGAAGAAAACGATGATGAAGATCGCCGCTGAAACCAGGTTGTCAAGGTCCATGGCCTATTTCCCCCTACTGGTACTCCGGCTGCCGTAACCGGACCGAGCCCTTCCAATACGCTGATTCACCCTTTGTGAAAACGACATCTTTGAGGCCCTGACTTTGGCCGCTCGCCGAGCGTAAAAATTGGGTTTCTGGCTCTGGGTCAGACGGCCGCTGGTGCCGTATTGTTTGTTTCGCCCGTAATATGGCCGTCCTTGACGGCCGTAATCCCGATAGGTATTGTAGTCGGTCCTGTAAACCCGAGAACCTCCGAGCAGATGGGAAATGAGGGCATATTTACCGTAAAATTCCCAGAAAGAATTACCGCTGGAATCGCGCTGCCATTTCCCGTATTGTTCATCGCCAACATAGTTGTAGCCGGGAGGTCCCACTGAAGTGTTATATTGACCTTCCTTCTTGGACAACAGGGTCATGCCCAGGAAGTTTTCGTTTTTTTGATAGTAATCTTCAGGCACCTTCATCCAATCGGTTGTCAAAGGCCCGCTCTCCCTGCACGATACGGTATTTGTGGTAATAAGACTTGAAAAAGGTGCCCGTTTCATCCATATCTTCGAGGTCTATGGAATAGGACGGGACATCCCGGAGCTCTTTTTTGATGATGTCAATGGGGAGTCGCCGGCCGGCGCATCCGTGAAGAAACGTGGCCGCCAGGATCATGGCCAAAAAGAGAATAGAGAATCGAGACATAGGTCGATTTCCTTTATCATCCGCGCCTTTGAATTTAACGGCACAGTGGGCATAAAACGAACAGCCAATGGGTTTAATGGCATCCTTTTTTAACTATAATCCAAGCTATTATACCAAAAGAAACGATTAACACCGAATAGCGCCAGGGCGGGCTATCATTCCATTATTCCATTATTCCAATTGTGAGTGAAGCGAATTAAGTTTTGTTTAACAGAATGCATGATGCTTGTCAACTGCCAGGTATATCATCCGCCCCACAATTTTAACCTTGAAACCGTTTTTCTCCGGTGATTTAGAAATCACCTAAATTATTATTTGCCAAAACCTTCATAATTATCTATGGTTTGTTTATGCAGAATCTTTTTTTCGCAGGAGAGACGTGATGGACAGGCTGGGCAAGCATCTGATAATCGAGCTGTTTGATTGTGACAGCAGGATTATATCCGATTTGAAGGCCGTGGAAAAACACCTGATCGAAGCGGTCCGACTTTCCGGGGCCACCATTATCAGGTCTTTTTTTCATCTTTTCCCACCCGACGGAATCAGCGGGATCGTGGTCTTGGCCGAATCTCATTTCTCCATCCACACCTGGCCCGAATACGGATATTCGGCCCTGGATATTTTCACCTGCGGCGACCGGATCAAGAGCAAAGAGGCCCTAAATTATCTTAAAAAGCATCTCAAGGCCGGGAGAAGCTCCACGATGGAACTCCAGAGAGGCCCTTCCGGACCCGGCCTTGATTCAAAACGTGGATTCAGACTGAAAGGCAATGCGCAAACATGATGTGATTTCAATAAATAGGTACTGAACCGGGAACCCGGAACCTTTTAACCCAAACCGACCGAATGTCCAATTCATGGGCAATTCCGCGGTCTATAATGGAGAGCTCTATGAAAAAAACAGACCTATTAATTTTTTCTTTTGGTATTTTGTATTTTACTTTCAATCAACCCGGCAGCTGCAGGTGATCCACCGAAACTGGTGGGACTGGCTATCCCGGAAGCGGGAACCGATAAGGGGTGGAATGAACAGGGAAAAGCGGGACTCGAAATCGTGGCAAAAAAATATGGTTTCAAGATAGAACTTGCAGAGGCACTTGGCTACGGAGATATCAAACCCACCCTGCGGGACATGGTAAAAAAAGGCTGTGAATTGATAATTTGCCATGCCTCGGGATATCAAACCGTAGCCGTGGAAATCGCCAGAGAAACAGGCGTCAAGGTCACAACCGTTGAAAACCACAGCGGCGTCACCGCCGGACTCATTAGCGACATCGACACCCAGCCCCAGGGGGGAAGTTATCTCGCCGGTTGGCTGGCGGGCAAAATGACTCGATCCAATATTGTCGGCATTGTTGCGTCAGGTGAACCTCCCACCTGGAATCGAATGTCGGCGGGTTTTGCCCAGGGGCTCAAGGCATCCAACCCGAATTCCAGACTTCTGTATAGTGTGATCGGTGCCCAGGCATATTCGGATGCTGCCGGTGCCAAACGCAACACTCAGGATCAAATCGCCGTCGGCGCCGACGTGATTTTCGGTTTGGGAGATGGAGCCTCATTCGGCATGCTGCAAGCCTGCTCGACAAAAAAAGCCGGAGATGGCGGCAAAGCCTGGTTTATAGACGTTATCGGCGATAAACGACAGATCGATAAGGCCGATGTCCTGTTGAGCTCTGTGGTAATGGACATGTCCGTGGTGTATGAGGAGGTGATTAAAAGTTATATGGATGGAACGTTCGGGCAACAACATTGGGTGGGTATGAACAATGGTGCGATCTATCTATTAGAACTCAACAGGGCCGTATCACAATCAGTAAGGGAGGAGTTAAAAGCAATCGAAAAAAAAATAGTAACGGGAAAAATCAAAGTGGTAGATTTGCCGTCGGCTGTTGATCTTCACAAATTCTTAGACAAGACGTTTCTGAAATAAATGGTCAGTATGCCTTGTATGGCCTGATGAAGGTTTTCATATTCTCATTCTCCATAAAGATTCCCGCCTGTTCTGCGGCCGACTCGAGGGTTGGATGATCTCCGATACGGACAGTAAACCAGGGCCGGCCTTGGGAATCCGAGATCTCGACTATTCGAGCCGGATAACCTTTGCCCTCCAACCGGTCAATTAAATCTGCCGCATTTTCTATCCTGCGAAAGGCCCCAACTTGCACGGAGTGGGTCATCATTGGAGCAGATCCTTGTTCCAGTTTGGCACTATCATCGGCACTATCAGAGAAAGGATCAGAGGTATCGGCAGGCACCGCCGGTTTGTCAGCTTGAATTGGCTCTATTGGTATATCCTCTTTCATTGCAGATGGCTCCGGGTTTACGGGGGATGATAGCGCAGATCTATTGGGCATTTCCGTGGCCTGCCCTGGGGCAACTGGGATTTTTTCTGTAATGACCTCTTTTAAAGAATTCTGATCACCATCTGTTCTAAAAAAAAATGCAGCAATCGCAATCGTGAATATGAGGCAACATATTGCCGCAATAGATCCAGGCAGCCACCGATTGCGCGATTTTGGTTCCTCAGTTTCAGCACGGTCGCTTAAATAACGGATGGCCGCCCTGGTGATGTCGGTATCGATATACTTAAGTTTCTGCTTGTAGGCAATTTCGAGAGTCTGATTGCAAACGACGTTGATATTTCGCGGTATTCCGCGGGAGTACTTGAAAATTCGGCGGACAGCTTTGCGGTCGAACCTTAGGGGCGGTCCCTTTGGAGGCAATGGTGAGACGATGCTGAATATAACCAATGGTTTCATCATAGGTGAGCGGACCGATGCAGTAGCCGACGGAAACACGCTGTCCGATCTGGCGCAGTTCATTTGAATTGAGCATTTCAGAAAGCTTTGGTTCGCCGATGAGCACGATCTGGAGCAATTTATCCTTCGAAGTTTCCAGGTTCGATATCAGTCGAACTTGCTCAAGAACATCCCTGTTCAGTTTATGCGCATCATCAATGAAAACGGCTACCTTCTTACCCTCCAGCTTTTTCCGCATGAGAAATTCATTGAGCGCATCGGCAAAATCTTCAGTCCTCACTGTATCGGAGCGAATCTTGAATTCAGCGGTGATATACAGCAACAGCTTTTGGGGGTTTGAAGTTGATCTGTCGATATAAGCCGTTTCAACATTTGTATCCAGTCCTTCAAGAAAACTTCGACACACGGTAGTTTTCCCGACACCACGTTCTCCAGTAATGACAATAAATCCTTCACCTTCTGAAACGGCGTAAGTCAGGTGTGCATTGGCCTCTTCGTGATGGCGGCCCAGGTAAAGATAAGCCAGGTCAATGGTAGGGCTGAAGGGATTTTCCTTGAAGTTAAAGTAGGGCAAAAACATCGATAATATTTTTTCTTATTATAACGGATATCAAATCATAGGGGAAAAGGCACCTAACCAGGATAAATTGGAAGCAACAAATTACAAGCACCAAATTACAAATAAATTCCAAAT
>PVMK01125870.1_pt1 | contig 45973 bp, 46 predicted proteins | sample 1853481 | NCBI WGS metagenome assembly PVMK01 (sample SAMN08533507, study PRJNA380276) | Marine sediment metagenome, whole genome shotgun sequencing project.
GTCAGTGATTTTATTACTGGCGAATCGAATAAACAAATACCGAAGGCGGTGCAAAAGGATATTCAGAACCTGCATGCGGTTTACAAGTTATTCGCGAAGAATCGAAGCCAGCGTGGCGCCATCGAACTGGATATCCCGCAAACGCGGATCGAGATGGACGAACATGGTGCGATCGCGCGTATCAGTGCTGTGCCACGCAACGATGCTCATCGACTGATCGAGGAATGCATGATTGCGGCGAATGTGCAGGCAGCGAAATTCCTGCGCAAGAATCGAATTTCAGCGTTGTATCGCGTTCACGCAAAACCGAAACCTGAACGTTTCGAGGAGCTGCGTCTTTACCTTGTCAGTCTTGGACTCAAGGTTCCGCATCCGGATCATGTGCAACCAAAACAATTCAACAAGCTTCTTGAGCAGGTCAAAGACCGACCGGATAGCGCGGCAATTTCCATGGCAATGTTGCGCTCGCTGTCACATGCGGAATATACGCCAGTGAACGTGGGTCACTTCGGTCTTGCGCTGGATGCGTATGCACATTTCACATCACCAATTCGTCGCTACCCTGATTTGCTGGTACACAGGGCGATCAGTCACATTGTCCGCGGCGGCAAGGCCGGTGCTTATATCTACGACAAAAGCGAGATGGAACATCTTGGCAACATTTGCTCAGCGCATGAACGGCGTGCGGAAGAGGCGACGCGCGAAGTTGAGGCCTGGTTGAAGTGCCAGTACATGGAAGACAAAGTCGGTAATGAATATGAAGGCGTTGTGACGGGTGTTACAAATTTCGGAGTCTTCGTGCAACTGCCCGAGTTTCAGATTGACGGCCTTGTACATGTAACCAGCTTGCAGAATGATTACTACAGGTTTGATGTGGGTAGTCAGTCATTGATCGGTGATCGCAGTGGTACGCGATATAGCCTCGGGGACAAACTTAGAATAGTTGTTTCACGTGTCGATCTGGACAGCAAGCGAATAGATTTCCAGCTTGTTGATCAGGGCAGGGCGACTGGTCCTGCAAAAAACAGCAAGAAGAAACATAAAAGCAGCAGGAAGAAACGTAAAAGATGAGTAAAGCCAGATACGTTACCGGCCTGCGCGCTGTGGAGCAGCTGTTGGCGCAGCCGGCCGCTGAAATCACCAGGTTGTATGCGGAATACCAGACAGCGAATCCACGGGTTGAGTCGATTATCGCCCAGGCGAATTCCAGGGGCATAGAAATTCAGGCTGCAAACCGGGCGAGATTGCAGCAGATAAGCGGTGAGGCCAGGCATCAGGGTGTGGTAGCTGAAATCAGGCGTAGCCAGATCCTGGACGAGGGAGCGCTGCGATCGCTGGTCGAGAAAAAACTGACCGATGGTGATGGCCAGCCGCTGCTATTGCTGGTACTTGATGGCATACAGGATCCGCACAATCTTGGTGCTTGCCTGCGTACGGCGGATGCAGCGGGCGTTGACGCGGTTATCGTGCCGCGACATGGCGCCGCCAGCCTGGGGCCAACAGTTAGTAAGGTAGCCGCTGGTGCGGCGGAGACTATGCCGTTTGCCTCGGTAGCGAACATAGGCAAAGTCCTTGCCTGGCTGGTTGAATACGGGGTCACTGCCATTGGTACCAGCGATGCGGCCGATGGAACGATTTTTGACTGCGATTTGGGACGGCCGCTGGCGTTGGTTATGGGGCGTGAGCATTCCGGGCTGCGTAAGAATGTGGCACAGCGCTGTGATGAGCTGGTTAGTTTGCCGATGCGGGGGGCGGTGTCCAGTTTGAATGTGTCGGTTGCTACGGGGATTTGTCTGTATGAGGCGGTCAGGCAGCGAGCATCGGCCGACTAGCTCGCATTCGCCCGCTGGGCGAATTCACTACGCCCAGCGGGCGATAGGGCCAAACGGGGGCAAACCACGATTCAGTCCCTGACCAGCCAAAAAACCTCGCTCCGACCCCTGTTTTTGCTTGCTTAGGGGCCCTTGCTTGGTTAGGATGCGCCTCCCCACTAAATAGTGGGGAAACCTTGCTTCACCGGGTAATCCGGGAAGCTGAAATCCGTAAGGGCGCTCTGAAATTAAGGGAGCGTAGCCGAAGCGATTCCAACCGAAAGGGAAGAAAATGAGACACTACGAGATCGTGTTTCTGGTTCATCCGGACCAGAGCGAACAGGTTCCTACCATGGTAGAACGCTACCAGAGCATGGTGACCGAATCAGGCGGCGCAGTACACCGCACTGAAGATTGGGGTCGGCGTCAGCTGGCACACCCGATAAACAAAGCCCACAAAGCGCACTATGTTTTGCTAAACGTCGAGTGCGATCATGGCATCGTTGCCGAGATCACGAGCGCGTTCAAATTTAATGACGCGGTACTCAGACATCTCGTCATCAACCGTAAGGCTGCGATTACTGAGGCTTCTCACATGGCAATTGCTGTGGAAGAAGAGAAAGACAGAGAGCGCGAGTCACAAAAACGGCGTGATGCAAAAGCTGCTGCTGAAGCGGCTGAGCTGGTACGGGCTGAAGCCAAAGCCGCTGCGGAAGCCAAAGTCGCTGCGGAAAGCACAGCCGAAGATGCTGCTGCGGAGGAAGCGACTGATAGCAGTGAAGAAGCTCCTGCAGAAGAGGCGGTAGCAGAAAGCAGCGAAGAAGCTCCTGCAGAAGAGCCGGCAGCAGAAAGCAGCGAAGAAGCTCCTGCAGAAGAGCCGGTAGCACAAAGCAGTGAAGAAGCTCCTGCACAAGAGCCGGTTGCGGAAAGCAGCGAAGAAGTTGCTGCAACAGAGCCGGAAGCGGAAAAAATTGAAGACGACGCCGAAGCAGAAGCAGCCGACAAGACGGCCGCTGAAGCTAAGAGCGCCTGACGGAGGAGTAGACAATGAGTAGATATTCACGCAGACGGAAATACTGTCGCTTCACCGCCGAGGGAATTGAAGAGATCGATTACAAGGATCTCGCGTTGCTCAAGGCGTACGTAACTGAAACCGGCAAGATTGTGCCGAGCCGAATTACTGGTACGAAAGCGCATTACCAGAGACAATTGTCGAGCGCGGTAAAACGTGCCCGGTTCCTGGCATTGCTGCCGTATACGGACCGACACTGATCAGAACGACTCCGGGACCAGGCGCGTGCGACCGATAGCTGCATGGCTGGTCGCCCGACCGCAGAACGGCGTTCTGGGGTTGGCGGGGACTTTACTCCTGCCCCTGGCACCGATTGTTAGTGGCCTGGTGATGGTGCATCTCGTGTTTAAGCACGGGTTGCGAACGGCGGTTTTGCAAGGCTTAGTCGCGGCGGCAGTATTGTCGACGGTAGCGCTCATCATGGGTGCACCGATCGGGCAGATTCTGCTTAATGCGGCCAGTACCTGGTTGCCAGGCATGCTGCTGGCGGGATTGATACGCAGCCAGCGTTCACTGACGTTGGCTTTACAGGTTTCAGTCATCGTCGCCATCGTGGTGACTCTGGCATTTTTTGTCATTCTGGGAGACCCGGCGGTCTACTGGAATGAGGTAATTACAACACTGGCGAAGCTGTTCGAGGAAAATGGACTGCAGGAGCAGGCGAGCCTGTTGATTTCCCGGCAAGAAGTCATCGTTCCGCAAATGACGATGATTTTCGTGTTCCTCAGCTGGTCGCTTTATGTGTTGGTGGTGTTGCTCGGTTATGCGCTTTTTCAAAGCCTGCCCGAGCAAAAAGCAGCTTACGGGCAGTTTTGTGACTTGAATTTTGGTCGCGTCCTGGCCCTGATTATGGCAGTAACGTCGGTACTTGCAGTGCTGACCCAGGCAGCCTGGCTGCAGAATGTCGCATTCGTGATGTTTGCGACTTTCTGGATTCAGGGACTGGCGGTGTTGCACTGGCTGCGTGCAAATAAACGCATGCCGGTGTTTGTATTGATAGCGAGCTACGCATTACTGCCAATTTTGAATGTGCTACTGGTGGCTGCATTTGCCGTAGTTGGATATACAGATGCGTGGTTTAATTACCGCGCTCGTAGCATCGCTGCATGAGCAATGATGCGAGAAGATACTTAAGCAAACAGGTTTGTAATATGAACGTTATATTGTTGGACAACGTAGAGAATCTCGGCAATATCGGTGATCTGGTTTCGGTGAAGGCGGGTTATGGCCGTAATTTCCTCCTGCCCAAGGGCAAGGCGGCACTCGCGACCAAAGAAAATATCGTCGAGTTTGAAGCAAAAAGAGCCGATCTTGAGAAAGCGGCAGCAGAGGGTCTCGCGTCTGCAAAAGCACGCGCGGAGCTGGTGCAGGGTATGGAATTGATCGTACCGGCGAACGCAGGTACCGAGGGCAAATTATTCGGCTCTATTGGTCCGCTCGATATCGCCGAGGCATTCTCGAAAGTGGGTGTCGAGGTTGGTCGTAGCGAAATTCGCCTGGCAGATGGTCCGCTCCACGAACTCGGTGACTTTATCGTCGGTCTGCACCTGCATCCCGAGATTAACGTTGATATAACAGTCAAGGTTGTCGCCGAAGAATAAGACATCTGTGGTACGGTATCAGGCCGTGCCCGCAAGGTGCATTGAGGGGGTAAGTCAGGCCAGCCGGCAGTGCCAATACTGTTGGCGCATTGCCAATCTGGGGGCAGATTTATATGGTTCGAGCGCTGGATGACGGGATAGGGGTCGATGCCGCAGAGCATCGGCTGAAAGTACCGCCCAATTCCATCGAGGCTGAGCAGTCACTGCTTGGTGGCCTCATGCTCGACAATGTGGCCTGGGACAAGGTCGCGGACATTATCATTGCGGACGATTTTTACCGTAAGGATCACCGCCTGATATTCGGCGCAATCGCTGAACTTGCCGAGAACAGCAATCCATGTGATGTAGTGACGGTATCCGAATACCTGGATAACCGAAATGAACTGGGTGGCGCCGGTGGCCTTGAGTACCTGGCGACGCTGGCAAACGAAACGCCGGGTGCCGCCAACGTCAGAGCGTATGCGACCATTCTTCGCGAGCGCTCCACATTGCGCTCACTGATCAGCGCCGGCAATGAGATCAGTGGCAATGCATACTCTACTGATGGTCGAAAGGCTTCGGAGCTGGTCGATGAGGCAGAGCGACTGGTGTTCGAAATCGCCGAGAAAGGATCACGCGGCAAGGCCGGATTCAGGCATCTGAAGAAAATCCTGCCGGATGCAGTAGATCGCATCGATTTGTTGCACCAATCGGGTGGCGACATAACGGGTATCTCGACAGGATTCACAGAATTCGACAAGTTGACCGCAGGACTGCAACCAGGCGAGCTCATCATCATCGCGGGTCGGCCCTCGATGGGCAAGACGACCCTCGCCATCAACATAGCCGAAAACGCTGCGATCGGTGCCAAGGTGCCAACCGCCATTTTTTCGATGGAAATGCCTTCACAACAACTGGCGTTTCGCATGATCTCATCACTTGGTCGCGTGGATCAGACTCACTTACGTACCGGCAAGTTTCCGGATGAGGATTGGTCGCGTATTAACACGGCAGTGCAACTCATGTCGGATGCACCGATTTTTATCGACGATTCGCCAGGGCTGTCGCCAACAGAAATTCGCGCACGGGCAAGACGCCTGAAAAGAGAGAGTAATCTTGGGCTGATTGTTATCGATTATCTGCAACTGATGCAGGTTCACGGCAACACGGAAAACCGCGCAACAGAAATTTCCGAGATATCACGATCGCTGAAAGCCCTGGCGAAAGAACTCGAAGTTCCGGTCATCGCGCTCTCGCAGCTGAATCGAAGTGTCGAACAGCGCCCGGACAAGCGACCGGTAATGTCGGACCTGCGTGAGTCCGGCGCGATCGAGCAGGACGCCGACCTGATTCTTTTTATCTATCGGGAAGAAGTCTACAAACAAGATACGCCACGCAAAGGCATTGCGGACATCAGCATTGCCAAGCAGCGCAATGGTCCCATCGGTGATTTCCCACTCACGTTTGTTGGCCGCTATACGAAGTTCGAGAACTGGGTGCCGGAAACTTATGCGGATGAGGCTTATCAGTGAGTTTCGGTGCACGGGCGTGCATCAACCTCGGCGCAATTCAACAAAACTTTCAACTGATTTCTGCAAAGGCACCCGGTGCACGGGTGATGGCGGTGATCAAAGCGAATGCTTATGGTCACGGACTGACGGATGTCGCGAAAAGCCTTCCGGACGCTGACTGCCTGGCAGTGGCGCGTCTCTCCGAAGCGATCGAGCTCAGACAAGCAGGCATAGACAAGCCCATTGCATTACTCGGTGGCGTATTTTCAGCAGACGAGATTGATCAGGTAATTGATCTGCAATTGCAGACCTGTGTTCACACTGAAGAACAAATCACCTGGCTGGAGCGGCGCGACTCAGCAAATATCGAGGTATGGGTGAAAATTGATACCGGTATGAATCGTCTTGGATTTCGTCCTGAAATCGCAGCAGCAGTCATTGCACGCCTCAGGAATTGTGCTGCCGTTGGCGAAGTGCACCTGATGACGCATCTGGCGAGTGCAGATGAGCGACAGGATTCCACAACAAAAAAACAGATCAATGCGTTTCGCGCAATTACTGACGACTTTGCAGGACGCGTCAGTATTGCTAATTCTGCGGGTGTGTTGGGTTGGTCAGAGGAACTTGAGATATTCGCTGATATTCGTGAAGCGGGTCGACTGTGGATTCGTCCTGGTCTGGCGCTGTACGGCATCTCGCCGTTCCCGGGCCAGTGTGGGGCAGACCTCGGGCTGAATCCGGCCATGCAATTCGAGGCACATCTCATTGCTATCAAACATCTTAAGAAGGGCGAGCGAGTTGGTTATGGAGGTACCTGGGAGGCGCAGCAGGACACTGTGCTCGGAGTCGTCTCTGCGGGTTATGGAGACGGTTACAGCCGCCATATTGAGAGTGGAACACCGGTATTCATCAATGGCCGGCGCGTACCGGTGACTGGCCGCATTTCAATGGATCTTTGTAGTATTGATCTGGGCGCCGGTGCGACCGATCAGGTAGGGGATGCTGTTGTTCTGTGGGGTGCGGATTTGCCCGTCGAAGAAATTGCAGAACACGCAGGGACGATACCCTACGAGCTGGTTTGTGGAATTACTAACCGCGAAAAAAGTGCAATTGAAGATTAATCCGGCAGGATCGATTTAATTGCATACCGTGGGAGCGGCTGTCTAAACTAATGTACCTGGTTGCAGTGCAGAGGAATGCACGAGAGCGAAGACGCCGCGAATGCCTTGTCCGGCACTAGCGAAAAAAAATCAGCTGAGTTGGGCAGGGGCCCGCAACTTAGCTCGCGAAGAAGCCCATCTTGACGCCAGCCAACTGCAGTACATCATTATCTGCAAGCTTGCGGGCCTGCGCGCCAATCGGCTGACCGTTAACCAGCGGATAATCACCTTCTTCTCCGCTTTCAACGTGGACGACGTAATAACCCTCGGCACGCCGCGTGATTGCGGCTACTTGTACTCCCGGGCGACCCAGTGTCGTCAATGCTTTCGTCAGTTCCAGTTCGCGGCCGGCAAATGCGCCACTCAACACCTGCAGTTTGGCCATCGGCAATGCGCTTGGTGCATTGCGTGGATTAATACCGGCTGATGTAGCGGTGTGAGCTGCGGGCTCAGGGTGGTGGTGGCGGAGGTGGTGGCGGAGGAGGCGGTGGTTCTGGTTGCAGGACAGGCGCAACTTCTTCCACCCGTTCCGGCGCGGGTTCCACATCCGGCATATCGACTTTGACATCGACCCGATCCTCGGCAACGGGAGCGGCCGCTTCCGCCGCTGCGGCAGCATCCGCAGCTCTCTCAGCCATCGCCAGCTGTTCAGCATTTTGCTGGCCGGCCGGAATGACCATGGTTTTCTCGAACTCGTCTTGTTCGGTTTCGTTGGCCTGCTCGTCGGAAAACCGCAACTGGTGGTGACCAATCGTAATGACGTCACCGTGTTGCAACGCATGTTTCTTGATCAACTTGCCGTTGACGTAGGTACCGTTGGTACTGTTGAGATCCTCAAGGAATGAATCATTGAGGATATTGATAATCAGGGAGTGGTGACCACTGACCGCGGGATTGTCGATGCGTACATCATTGTCCGGCAGGCGTCCGATTGTGTAACGCTCTTTGGACATGTTGTACTCAGCCAGGACCTGACTGTCCAGACTCAGGATTAAACGTGCCATATCAGTATTATCGCTCTTATCAAGACAGTATTAATCGCAGAGTGTCTCCTTGACGCTCTGCCTCCCTACGAACGGAACATATTCTGCAACCGTGCCAGCAGGCCTTTCTTCGCCTCAAACGAATCCAACACCTGCGCCAGCATCACGGATATATTGTCCCGCCCACCATGATCGTTGGAAAGTTGCACCAACTGTTGACCAACCACATCAAGGCTAGCATTAAACGTGCTGATAGTTAAGTGAATATCCTCATCTTCGACCATGTCGCACAGGCCGTCAGAGCACAGCAGATAAATGTCGTCGGGCAGAACATCGTACTCCTGGACCTCAACATCCACGGTCGGCTCCACACCCAGTGCGCGGGTTACGTAGTTGCGGTTAGTCGAGCGCTGGGCCTCTTCCTCAGAGTAAAAGCCGCGATCGACCAGTTCCTGCAGCAGGGAGTGATCCAGCGTGAGCTGCTCAAATTCGCCGCCACGGAGCCGATATGCGCGTGAGTCGCCGACATGGGCAACAGACACCTTGTTGTCGTAAAACAAGGCAGCAACCAGCGTCGTCCCCATACCTTCGCAGTGAGTCTGACTTTGCGCGGTCTGATAAATGATTTTGTTGGCTCTGGACACGGCATCGCGCAGCACAATAGTCTGGCGCATCAGGCCGGTCGTTGGGTCCTGATCGTTGCGTTCTTCCCGTGTGGCGCCCTCGGAGGCCAGCTCGGTAATCGTCTGCACTGCTATGCCACTTGCAACTTCGCCAGCATTGTATCCACCCATGCCATCTGCGAGCACCATAAGCCCCATATCATTATCCGAGCCAATGGCATCTTCATTGTGCTCGCGAACCTTACCGACATCGGTAATTTCAGCAAAGGATATTTTATCTCGCAGACTCATTCGATTATTTTTCACTATCCGGCTCAGGCCGCATATTTAGCACAATTTCGCAGCGCAATCGCCATTTCGGCACCGTTAGTGAAGCGGTCCTCCGGTCGCTTCGCCAGTGCTTTAAAAAGCACCGCGTCGACGCTCGGCGGGACGCCCGGTCGGCGGTTCGATATCGGCGCCGGATCTTCGGTCGTTATTTTAGTCATGAGTACAGCAATGTTGGTCGCCTTGAATGGCACCTCACCGACAAGCAATTCATATAGCGTAACACCAAGAGAGAATAAGTCCGAGTGGCCGGTCAGTGTGTCAGCATTGAGTTGTTCGGGTGACATATATATAGGTGTACCAAGGACGATGCCGGTCTTGGTGCGATTGTTATCGGTTAACCTTGCTACACCGAAGTCGCTGATCTTCAGCAAATCCTGTCTGAGACTGTAGAGCAGGTTGGCGGGTTTGATGTCACGATGAATAACGCCCTGGTTATGCGCATAGTCGAGTGCCTCTGCAGTTCTAGCACAAAGCTCCAGGGCCTTGTTGGGCGCAAGTAACTTCTTTGGATTGGTAAAATCTGTCAGGGAAATTCCCTGCAGGTATTCCATCGCAATGTAGGCGAGGTGTTTGTCTTCACCACAGTCGAATACGGTAATGATATTCGGGTGGGTCAGTCGACCGGCTGATTCGGCTTCGCGGAAGAATCTCAGTCGTGCTTCCTCGAGTTCCTCATCTTCAAATTCTTTTTCGATAGGAATTACTTTTAGCGCGATCGCCCGGTTGATGCGCGGATCGCGTGCGAGGTATACAGCACCCATGGCGCCGCGACCGATGCGCTTCTCTATAACATAGCGGCCCAGGCGCTGTGGTGCGCCGCTGGTGCCACCAAGCGAGAACTTGTTGGGCGTCGTCGCCCCCTGGGTTCTCTTCATCCATTCCAGAACAGCCTCGGCACGCTCCGGTTTGGCCTGTTCTTCGAACGCGAGGGATAACTTGTACATGACCGTTGCCAGTAATTCATCTGACTCACAACGTCGGAATTCAGCGAATGCAGGTTCGAGCCGACCGGCGGTAAGAAAATCACTGCCACGCTTGAAGGCATTGAAAGATGATTTTATGACGCTTCCTGCCAGCCACCAGCTGAGCATGGATGCACCGGAAAAGACGATTACTGCACGCCCGAGATCAAGACGTACCCGGGTAATAAGGAGGAACAAGGCATCGATCAATATCAAGGCAATGATGGTAATGGTCGCGATCAGAATAATATCGCGCCGATTTCGCTCCGGCAGGAACAATATGGCAATTATTGCCAGTAATACCGGTGCCAGCCATTCCATTGCCCGTATCCAGTTCGGCGCAATAATCATTTGGCCTTGCTCAACATTGGCAAGCAGCGCTGCGATGATTTCGGATCGCGTAACAAACTGGCCAGAGGGCAGAACGGCTACCGAGGCAGTCAGCGAGGGCGTCGCATCAAGGAAGACTGTTTTGCCGCGCAATTGTTCACCGGCGAAGTCTGGCCGCAACACTTCTGCCGCATCCAGACGATCAACAGGCGCGTAATTCGAGAGGTAGATAGTGACCTCGGCATTCGAAACACGGGGGTCGGATGCATAGTCGTTGGAATCCAGTGCGATGGCGAGCGGTAACGATGGCGACATGGTTCCGCCTTGCAGGTGCCACAATCGTGACTGGCGCAGCACGCTATCGCTGTCGGGCTCGAGTCGCAGTATGCCGGTCTTCGCCGCGACATCGGCCAGGCGATGATCGTCTGGTACAAAAACCGGTACACCGGCGGATAACAAGGCCGACCAGCCAGGCAGCTCAGACGATTCGGTCATTTCCGGTGGCTGAGCCAGGATGATGCGCTCTACCTCGTGTGCCTTGAGAGCATTGAGAAGCTGGCCAAATTGCCCGCTGATCTCAGCGTCGGACTTGTCGGACGGGTTAATGCTGACAATGACACTATTATTCAGTGGCTCATTTTTCACCCGTGTCGCAATCTGGTCGTACAGGAAATTGTCCGCGGCAATGAACCACGGTGCTCCTGGTCCGAAAACCAGGACCAGCAATACGCTGACAAAGCTGAGAACGACCAACCGGTCGCGATGTGTTTTTTGTTGCTTATTCAATAGTGGGCTTCTCTACATAACGTGGGCAGTATAGAAAATAGCAAGCCTTTTTAATGAGATACGGTTAGCATTTTTCGAGCCGTGAATGCCTTGACGGCGGTGCTATGATTGGGATTCTGCTACCGCATAAGTGGGCAAAAGGGTGCAGATTCAGTAACTTGATCAATCGGTAAAGAAAATTAACATTGAATTTTGACGAATTCGAGGGGAAATTGAGTGGCGCGTGCGAAGACAGCGTTTGTTTGCAACGATTGTGGCGCTCACGCCGTTAAATGGCAGGGCCAGTGCCCGGAGTGCGGGGCATGGAATTCGCTCGGCCAGACTACTTTGTCTCCACGCAGCAAGATCAAGGCCGGTGGCACCGAACCGGTTGCGTTGGGTTCGCTCTCAGAGGATTCTGAGACGCGCTACCCAACCGGGTTCGCGGAGTTTGACCGGGTTCTGGGTGGTGGCCTCGTGCCGGGCTCAGTGGTACTCATTGGCGGCGATCCTGGTATTGGTAAATCAACACTGTTGCAGCAGGTGGCGGCGCAACTTCCTGTTGAACTGGGCACCTGCTATGCGACCGGTGAGGAATCATTGCGACAGATTGCACAGCGTTCCCAGCGGCTCGGCCTCGACAATCCGTCGCTGCGACTGCTTTCGGACACCTCGCTGGAGAATATTCTCGAGCAAGCGGTGGCGGGGCAATCGCGAGCCCTCATAATTGACTCGATCCAGACCATGGCAACGGCGGATGTGCCCTCTGCACCGGGTTCAGTGACGCAATTGCGTGAGTGCGTAAGTCGTATTGTGCAGTTTGCCAAACAGCGCGAAGTTTCCGTTTTGCTCATCGGGCACGTGACGAAGGACGGCGCGATTGCCGGACCAAGGGTCGTCGAACACATGGTCGATACCGTTTTATATTTCGAAAGTGATCCGGCCAGTCGTTACACGATTGTTCGTGCAGTGAAGAATCGCTTCGGCGCCAGTAGCGAGATGGGCGTGTTTGCGATGACTGAAAGCGGTTTTCGCGAAGTTACGAATCCGTCGGCGATATTTTTGTCGCGCGGTCACACGGGTGATGCCGGCAGTATTGTCTCTGTTACCTGGGAAGGTAGTCGACCGTTGTTAGTTGAAATCCAGGCGTTGGTCGCTGACGCGAATAGCACACCGAAACGCCTGGCGCAGGGCGTTGACCAAAATAGGCTGGCGCTACTTCTGGCGGTGTTGCAAAGGCATGGTGGCATCACGCTATCGGGAGAAGACGTTTTCATAAATGTCGTTGGTGGACTGCGCATCGGCGATACCTCTGCGGACCTGCCCTCGCTTTTGGCGATCGTCTCAAGTTTTCGCGATCGCCCCTGCAAAGCGAAGATGTTGAGCTTCGGTGAAATCGGTCTTGCTGGCGAAGTGCGCCCGGTGCGATTCGGGACTGAACGAATCATGGAAGCGGCGAAACAGGGTTTTACGTTTGCGATCGTGCCCACAGCAAATGTGCCGCGTAAAAAAATTCCGGGAATTGAAGTGATCGGTGTACGCAAACTCGACGAGGCGCTGGAGCAGGCAATTTCCTAGAAAGGACTGCGCGTGAGTCAGTTGTCAACTCTTTTGCGTCGATCTTCGCTGACATGAACGCGCGCCAGTTGAACCTTGTTTTCTTTGGTCTCGATAATCTCGATAGGATAGCCTTCGATTTTCAGGCCTGTGCCGGAGTCCGGAATGGTTTCGAGGTATTCAAGCACGAGCCCATTTAACGTTTTCGGACCGTCGGTCGGCAAACTGCAATTCATGACGCGGTTCATTTCGCGAATATTTGCAGCGCCATCGACAAGAAATGTGTGTTCGCTTTCCTTGACGATTTCATCGTCGTCGTCGGCTGGATCCGTGGTGAATTCACCGACGATCTCTTCGAGAATATCCTCCAGGGTTACGATTCCCTGGATGTCGCCATATTCATCAACGACCAGCGCAAATCGCAGTCGTCCTTTTTGAAATTGCACCAGTTGCGTGCTTAGCGGCGTGCCCTCGGGAACGAAATACGGCTCTGTAAGTAACGCTTCAATATCGCCTTTTTCGATTTTTTTCTCGCTGAACAAATTGGCTAGTTTGCGCAGGTGCAGAATACCGACGACTTGATCAATCGTGTCGTGGTATACGGGCAAACGAGTATGCTCACTGTTACGGATTAATTCGGCGATCTCTGCGATATCGTCATCAAGATCAATACCAATAATTTCGTTATGCGGCACCATAACGTCGTCCACGCTCACTTTTTCCAGATCCAGGATGCTAATAAGCATCTGGCGGTAACGCCCGGAAATGCGTGTGCCGGCTTCATAAACTACCGTGCGTAATTCTTCGCGGCTTAACGCGTGGCCTTCAGCTTCTCCTTTGCGCTGCCCCAGCAGAAAAAGAACACCGTTAGCCATTAAGTTGATCAGCCAGACGAGTGGGTAAAGTATTTTAAGGAGCGGGTAATAGATGAAAGCTGCGGGAAACGCCACCCGTTCCGGATGCAGTGCAGCCATCGTTTTTGGTGCTGTCTCCGCAAATATCAAAACGACAAGCGTGAGCAATGCTGTGCCGATAGCAAAGCCGAGCTCGCCGCCGGCTTGCATGGACACAACGCCGACCAACGCGGAGGCCGAAATATTTACGGCGTTGTTGCCGAGCAATATCAATCCGATCAGTCGGTCAGGACGCTGCAGTAGTTGCTCGGCGAGTTTTGCACCCTTGTGACCGGCGCGCGCTTTATGGCGCAACTTGTACCGGTTCAGGCTCATCAACGCTGTTTCCGAGCCGGAAAAGAACGCGGAAAGAATAAGAAGGACTACAAGCAAGCTAATCAGGCCTGCTAGCGGAATGTCATCGCCCAATGGATGGGCACCTCCAGTTCAGGAATACAGCCACAGTTCAGCAGGACCAGTGAAGTCTGTCAAGGACCTCAGCTCCAGCTCCGGCCAAGGACTTCTTCAAGCACGTAGCGACTGCCAAAGTAAGCCAGGCACAGGATGACAAAGCCCCACAAATAAAGGTAGACCGCGCGCTTTCCCCGCCACCCGGCAAACTGGCGGCCGGCGAGCAAAACACCAAACAGAATGAGTGCTAACAGAGATAATGCGGTCTTGTGAACCAGGTGCCGGGCGAAGAAATCGTCGACAAATGCGATCCCCGAAAACACAGCGAAAAGAAGTACCAGGAAGCCGCTGGCTGTAATGCCGAAGAGCAAATTTTCCGTGGTCTCCATTGGTGCAAACAGCTGATTGACCGGAGAAAGTTTGCGTGCCTGGAGCCGTTTTTCCTGGACCAGCGCAAACAAGGCGACGATCGCGCCAACCGACAGTAGCCCGTAGGCGAAGAGAGATATCAGTACGTGCACCTGGATTTGCCAGCTTATCGGGTCACCGGCCGCGGTGGGAGTTGGCCAACCGGTAAGCGCCGCGGCTGCAGCTGCCAGTATGAACAGTCCCCCGGCAAGGCCCCGCAAGGTTGGTTGAAGTGCCCCGAACAACGCAACCAGCGCTATCTGCAAGCCTATAAACGAGGCAGTGTTACCGATAGAGAGCGATAGACCGTCCGGCAGGATGATGACCTGCCAAAGCGTCCAGGCATGCCAGACAAATCCACCGAGGCCAAGCATTGTTGCTATGCCGAGCATCGTCTTGCTGCGTGGCGAGAAGCGCGGCAAACGTGTCAGCGCCAGTAAGACACCGGCAATAACGTACATGAGAAAAATGCTTATTTGAAACACAGACACCCGACCGTCAGAGTCATGATTGTTGCGCCAACAATCATCCCATATGGTGCGGGGCATTAGAACCCTGATGTTGGTTGATTGTAGGAGCCTGTCCTGACGGGCGATTTCACCGAATACCGGTGATTGTCCTGGTTCTGCAGGTGCTTCGTTTGTGCGGGTGTGGTTGGCGGGGTTTTGCGAACATTTAGGGGCATGTTTTCAACATGTCCCTAAATGTTCGTCGCCCGTCAGGACGGGCTCCTACGATACTTGCCTATTCTTCTCCGCTTGGGATGCGCAAACTCCTGGATCATAGATTCGTTTCCCGATTGTAGGAGCCCGCCCAGCGGGCGATTGAGGCGGCGACAGTAATCATAAATCCTCAGTCTATTTCGACTACGGCACTAAAGATCAATCCTCACCCGCCATGCGCATACATCTTCATCCAAGCAGGAGGATTGGGTTAGAATGCGCCGTCATTCCCACGTCGGCATTTCCATGTTCGAAAACCTTTCAGATCGCCTGTCCCAGGCTGCTCGCAACATCACCGGCAAAGGCCGGCTGACCGAAGCCAACATAAAAGATACCTTGCGGCAGGTTCGGTTGGCACTGCTCGAAGCGGATGTCGCGTTGCCTGTTGTCAAAGGGTTCATCGAAAAAATTCGCGAACGCGCCGTTGGTGAGGAGGTTGGCAAAAGCCTTAGTCCTGGCCAGGCACTGGTAAAGATTATTCACAGTGAACTGGTCGCTATTCTCGGTAGCGAAACAGTTCCACTGGATCTCAGGGCCCAACCGCCGGTCGTCATATTTCTGGCAGGTTTGCAGGGTGCTGGTAAAACCACCACAGCGGCCAAACTGGCAAAACGCCTGATCGATAAAGAAAAAAAGCAGGTCATGCTGGTGAGTGTCGACGTGCACCGGCCTGCTGCAATCTTGCAATTGCAGCGATTGGCCAGTGAAGTCGGAGCAACTCACTGCGACAGCAGCGCGGATGAAAAACCGGAAGATATCGTCGATCGTGCACTGGACCAGAGCCGGCGTTCGCATATGGATGTCCTGATCGTCGATACGGCAGGCCGCCTGCATATTGACGACGAAATGATGGCGGAAGCGGCGAGAGTGCACGAGCGCGCGAACGCGCATGAAACGTTGTTCGTGGTTGACAGCATGGCGGGACAGGATGCGGTCAACTCAGCCCGGGCTTTCGGCGAATTGCTGCCATTAACCGGCATTATTCTGACCAAGACGGATGGCGATGCCAAAGGTGGCGCGGCACTGTCCGTTCGCGAGGTAACGGGCCAGCCGATCCGTTTCATAGGCGTTGGCGAGAAAATCGATGCGCTGGAAGTCTTCCATCCGGAGCGCATGGCTTCGCGAATCCTCGGTATGGGAGATGTGCTCTCACTGGTCGAGGAGATAGAGGACAAGGTCGACCGGGAAAAAGCGGGCAAGCTCGCCAGGAAGCTGAAAAAAGGGCGTGGCTTCGATCTGTCAGATTTGAAGGACCAGCTGGAACAAATGATGAACATGGGCGGCATGGCTGCATTGCTCGAAAAGTTGCCGATGCCCGGCAACGTGAATACAGCAGCGCTCAAGAATTCGACCGACGAGAAGCAATTTCGCCGCCAGATCGCAATTATCAATTCCATGACGCCACAGGAGCGCCGATTCCCCAAGGTTATCAACGGTTCGCGGAAAAAGCGTATCGCCAGGGGCTCGGGGCTGGAGATTCAGGATGTGAACCGGCTCCTGAAGCAGCACCTGCAAATGGAAAAAATGATGAAGAAAATGTCTCGCGGCGGTATGAAGAAGATGATGCGGGGGATGCCGGGCGGCATGCTGCCGCCTGGTATGGGTTGAAGCGTTGGTGTAATGATCCGGTATTTTCGCGGATTTGGGACATCGCCCGCTGGGCGGGCTCCTACATTTCTTATTAGCACCTGTAGGAGCCCGCCCAGCGGGCGAAATTACTACGCCCAGCGGGCGATTGCGGCCAATTCAAGTCAACTTGATGCTTCATCCGGCACCGATTTTGAGTTTGTGGACAGCAGTGGTTTCGCACCCGGTTTTCGGCCGAAATCCGGGGATTTTGCAGTGGAATGTTGCTGTCTCATCCGCCATGGTAGGAAAGCGCAAGCAAACGCACCGCAGGAGCCTGATTTCCCGGTGCAAATTGACACCATTTTTCGCCCGTAAGTGCTTCACATTCGGCCAGAAATGAGTAAAATGCGCCGTTAACTCGGGTCGGCCCGAGCATGGGCATGTCTGCCCGTAACTTAATTAAACGGAAATGTAATGGTTAGTATTCGTCTTTCGCGCGCTGGTGCGAAAAAACGTCCTTTTTACCACCTGGTGGTCACCGACAGTCGTAACCGTCGGGACGGCCGGTATATAGAGCGTCTTGGCTTTTTTAATCCTCTTGGCAAAGAGTCCCAGGAGAACCTTCGCATCGACATGGAACGTGTCGACTACTGGATTGGTCAGGGAGCAAAACCATCGGATCGGGTTGCCTCGCTTCTGAAGGCGCAGCGTAAGGCAGCTGCCGCCAACTAAGCGTTGTTCGCCGCAACAACATGAGGTGGCGGAGCAAAGCAACAAACCCGTGGCGCTGACCGATTCACAGCCGCTTATTCTCGGCCGTATATCCGGACTTTACGGCGTCAGGGGATGGATCAAAGTGCATTCCTACACCGAGCCACGTGAAGCGATTCTCAAGTATGGGAACTGGCTGCTCGAGCAAGAAGGTGTGTGGCGGGAAACGAGCGTCGCAGAAGGAAGAAAGCAGGGCAAAACAGTCGTTGCCCGACTGGATGCTGTAACAGACAGGGATATGGCTGCCGCTTACGTCGGCACCCGGATAGGAGTCGCGAGAACGAATTTGCCGGAAACAGATTCCGGCGAGTATTACTGGGCAGACCTTGAGGGACTGCAGGTCGTTCACCAGGATGGCCGCGTGCTGGGCAAAGTGGCTTATTTACTGGCGACAGGGGCGAATGACGTGCTTGTTATCCAGGGGGATCAGGAAATTCTGGTTCCGTTTGTGATTGATGATGTAATTAAGGATGTTGATCTTGCCAGCGGCATTATCAGCGTCGACTGGGAATGGGACTGACGCGATGCATGTGCAGGTCGTCACGATTTTTCCCGAAATGGTGGGCAACATCGCCGAATTTGGCGTTGTGGGCCGGGCAGTTGACAGAGGTTTGCTGTCGCTCGATTGTTTGAATCCGCGGGATTTTACCGAGGATACGCATCGCACCATTGACGATCGACCCTACGGCGGTGGTCCAGGCATGGTGATGAAATATGCACCGCTGGAAGCAGCATTGAATGCAGCGAAAGCGGTTCAGCCGGCAGGATCACCGGTTGTTTGTTTGTCGCCACAGGGTGTGGTGTTTGATCAGGCGATCGCGAAACGCTATGCAGAATTGCCCGGCATTATTTTGTTGGCGGGCAGGTACGAAGGAATCGATGAGCGGCTCATTGAGGCGCACGTCGACGAAGAGTTGTCACTGGGAGATTTTGTTCTTAGTGGTGGCGAGATCGCGGCGATGGCTGTGATTGACGCGGTGGTTCGATTGCTGCCGGGCGTTCTCGGCGATGAGGAGTCGGCAATACAGGACTCTTTCATGCAGGGTTTGCTCGACCATCCGCATTACACGAGGCCTGAGGAGATTGACGGCCGGCGTGTACCGGATGTGCTCCTGTCGGGAGACCACGCGCGAATCGCGAAGTGGCGCTACCAGCAGGCATTGGGACGCAGCTATTTGCGGCGGCCCGATCTGCTGGACAAGATGGAATTAGATGACAAGCAGCAGAGTCTGCTTGATGAGTTTTTGGCGATACACAATAAGGACTAGTCGGCAATGTGACCGGCAGGTGGAATGAAATGAGCAAAATAATCGACGCACTTGAGCAGGAACAAATGACAAAAGATATCCCCGAGTTTTCATCGGGCGATACGGTTGTCGTACAGGTAAAGGTGAAAGAGGGTACTCGCGAGAGATTGCAGGCCTTTGAGGGAATCGTGATTGCCAAGCGCAATCGTGGCCTCAATTCATCGTTCACGGTACGCAAGATATCTCATGGCGAGGGCGTTGAGCGCGTGTTCCAGACCTACAGTCATGCGGTCAGTGGCATTGAAGTGAAACGACGCGGCGATGTGCGGCGGGCAAAGCTATACTACCTGCGTGGTCGTACTGGCAAGGCCGCAAGAATCAAAGAAAAGATTTAGCCTTTTTGGGGGAATTTCGACCGTATAAGGTACAATTTCCCGATTTAGAGAAGCCTACGGAGTATGTCCCTGAACCATCCCGCGCTTGCAAGGTCTGTCGAGGCATGAGCATGGTGTATGGAATAAGTGTGCGAATCGGCCGTCTGGCAGCAGTCAGTATTTTTCTGCTGAACAGCGGCTGTGCCTCCCTGATGTCATCCGCAGCCAGCGGGTTTGCCGACAACCTTTCGGCAGCTGTTCTCAACCAGAATGACCCTGAAACGGTGCGTGATGGCGCGCCGGCCTACCTGTTATTGCTCGACAGCTTTCTCGAGGGGAGCCCGGACGACCCGGCCCTGAACGCTGCTGCCGCAAATCTTTACGCTACCTACGGCGCCGTATTTGCGGAAGATCCGGAACGTGCCAGGCGATTAACAGAGCGAGCGCGGCGCTACAGCTCAAAGGCGATGTGCGTAAAATACAAGCCGTCATGTGACTGGATCGGTATGCCGTTCGATGAATATTCAGCGACACTTGACGGACTTGGCGAGAAGCATGCAGATTACGTCTATGCGCACGGAGTCGCGTCACTCACTTATATAAGGGCACATAGCGACGACTATGTTGCACTCGCTGAATTGCCGCACATGGAAGCACTCCTGACGCGCTATCTGGAGATTTCCGGTGGCGAATCGGATGGAAATGTCTATACCTTTCTCGGCATCCTGGCGACACTAAGACCACCAGCGCTCGGTGGAGAGATGGAAAAGGGCAGAGCGTATTTCGAACGAGCAATTGAGATTTCCGATGGTCGGGATCTTAGCGCTAAAGTCGAATTTGCACGGGGCTATGCGCGCACACTTTATGAGAGAGAGTTACACGACACTTTGCTGCAGGAAGTCATGGCTGCCGATGCAGAGGTGCCGGGATATACATTAACGAACGTACTTGCACAACGTGATGCAGCCGGATTGTTGGCAAGTGCGGACGATTATTTCTGATGAGAATGCCAGTGGTAAATTTATGGAAGGCATCGGCAAAAGGATCTACATTGGAGTATGCAAATGAAATTGTTTAGGGCAGCTATTGCGATATTTGCGGTTTTACTGGGAGGCAGCACAGTTGCGCTCGCAGCCACGCAAATAAAAATTGCGACACTGGCGCCGCAAAACTCACAGTGGGCGACGGATTTTACCGCTGGTGCGGCTGAGATCAAGGAAAGAACAGAGGGCCGGGTAATACTGAAGTTTTACTGGGGCGGAGCACAAGGTGCGACGGCGAAAGTCCTGCAGAAAATGAAGATTGGCCAGCTGCATGGCGGCACGTTTTCTCCTACCGATTTCCAGAAACAATTTCCAGAATTAAATTTGTACGGTTTGCCGTTTGTCTTTCAATCAGAAGATGAAGTGAACTATGTACGCAGTTTTCTTGATCCACAGCTTGAGGAAAGATTCGAAGAGCTTGGTTACGTGTCATTTGGCTTTGCCAGCGGCGGGTTTGCGATAATTATGTCCAACGAACCGGTTCGTGGTCACGCAGATTTGAAGGGTAAGAAAATCTGGTTGCCGGAAGGTGATTTGATCAGCTTTGAGGCGATGAAAGCGTTGCAGCTGACACCTTACCCATCGTCACTGACCAACGTATTAACGGGACTGCAGACCGGGCTCATCGACGTTGTGGCAATACCGCCCGCGGTTGCGGTTGCTTTGCAGTGGCACACCAAGGTCAAGTACGTGACACGAGTGCCCGTCCTTTATGTAATGGGATTCATGGGGATTCAAAAAAAGGCGTTCTCACGCCTGGACCCGGCTGATCAGGAAGTGGTTCGTGAAGTGATGTCAGGTGTCTATACAAAAGTTGGCGAGCGCAGCATGCGGGAGTCAGAAAATGCGGTCGAGGCACTCATGAGTGTCGGTCTGGAGATGGTGGAACCAACACCGGGCGAGTTCGAAAAAATGAGTGAAGTTGCGGCTGATACGAACCGGGAAATGGCGCAGAAGGGTATGTTCTCACCCGAGTTTTTGCAGCAAATGCAATCCCACATTGATGATTACCGCAAGGAACAAATCGCAGGTGCCCAATAGTGCCTGACGATTCCCCGGGGATATTGAAGCGCCTGGAGCGTTGGGGAACGGCGGCGGAGAATGCATCGCTGGTGATTTTGCTAACCACGATGATCGTCCTCGCTGTCGGTCAGATCGTATTACGACTATTTTTTAATTTCGGCTTTGTCTGGACAGATGAGCTGATCAAACTGATTGTGCTCTGGATCGCGTTGATTGCATCGGTAGCAGCAGCTCGTAACAACAGGCACTTGCGTATCGACGTACTGTCGCATTTCGTCCCGGAAAAGTACGCACGCTTTCCACGAATCATTGTTGAGGCATTTGCGGCATCCATGTGTGCGGTATTGGCCTGGTATTCCTGGCAGTACTTGCAACTGACACTCGAATTCGAAGATACCGTACTGGTTGATGTGCCGGCCTGGATCGCTTACCTGGTCCTGCCGCTATCATTCGCATTGATGGCGTACCGGTTCTTGCTGACATTTATCGGTGAAGTGATGATGATGTTCGGCGCCGCAAACTCCGCTGTAGATAGCGAATGATTTTGCTCAGCGTTCTTCTGCTGGTCCTGGCGGTATTTGGTGCGCCGTTATTTGCCATCATTGCGGCAAGCGCAATGCTTGGTTACCACAAAGAGGGCATCGATCTGATGGCGATTGCCATCGAGATCCTGGGTATTGCGAACATGCCGTTTTTATCGGCAATCCCGTTATTCACTTTCGCTGGCTACCTGCTCAGCGAAAGTAATGCACCGAAACGACTGGTTCGATTGACCGGCGCCATACTTGGCTGGATGCCGGGCGGCCTGGCTTTGGTCTCTCTGGCGGCTTGTGCGTTCTTCACAGCATTTACCGGGGCGTCTGGTGTGACGATCATTGCGTTGGGTGCGATTCTATACCCGGCGCTCAAGCAGGACGGCTATCCCGATAATTTCAATCTCGGACTGGTTACGACTTCCGGCAGTCTGGGCCTGTTGTTTGCCCCATCGTTGCCGTTGATTCTCTATGGCGTGATTGCTGAAGTTTCCATCGACAACCTGTTTCGTGCTGGTGTGATGCCAGGCATGTTGATGTTGCTCCTGCTTTCCGGTTACAGCCTCTGGGTAAACAGGCACAACCGCAAGCCTTTGAAGTCATTTTCATGGAAGGAGGTTGGCGGAGCGCTTAACGAGGCCAAATGGGAATTGCCGTTGCCCATTGTCGTGCTTGGCGGAATTTATTCCGGCTTCTTTGCTGTGTCAGAAGCTGCAGCGGTAACGGCCTTGTATGTACTGGTAGTTGAAGTCTTGATTCTGCGCGAAATCAAATTCAAAGAACTGCCAGGAGTAATGCGCGAATCGATGCTGCTGGTTGGCGGCATACTTATCATTCTCGGCATGTCGCTTGCGTCGACAAATTACATGATCGATGCAGGCGTGCCGCAGGCGCTGCTTGGTTACATCACAGAATTTGTCTCCAGCCAGGCGAGCTTCCTGTTCCTGTTATTTATCTTCTTATTAATACTCGGCGCAATACTCGACATTTTTTCGGCGATTGTGCTGGTAGTTCCGTTGATTTTGCCAATAGCGGCACAATACGATGTCGATGTATATCACCTGGGAATCGTTTTTCTTGCGGCGATGCAACTCGGCTATCTAACGCCACCGGTAGGATTGAACCTGTTTATCGCAAGCTACCGTTTCGACCGACCAATCATGAACGTTTATTCGGCAACGTTCCCCTTCCTGATTATCTTGATGCTATCTGTCCTGATAATTATGTACTGGCCCGGTTTGTCACTGTGGTTGATTCCTGACTGATATGTTTGTTCCTGATTACATGCGAGCTGAATTTTCAAGAGGAAATGTCATACGTGCTTCATTGTCTGTATGCGTTTTTATAATTGCGCTCTCTATTAGCGTTAGCGTGCCAGCGCAGACGGATCCTGATCTCTCTACGATCCAGCTTCCCACAGGTTTTACGATCGAAATCTGGTCGGACGAAGTTCCCAATGCGCGCTCAATGACGCTTGGCGACAACGGTACTGTATTTGTCTCAACCCGCCGCGATGGACGAGTGTACGCACTGGTCCCGCGCAGAAACGGTCGTCCGACTGTTTTGACGTTGGCGGAAAAACTGAAAATGCCAAACGGCATCGCCTTTTACGCTGGCGATCTCTATGTTGCAGAAAATCACAGGATCATTCGTTTCAACGATATCGAAGCAAATCTGGACAAGGTCCCGGAGCCGGAAATTGTCATCGATTCGCTGCCTACCGAGAGTCACCATGGCTGGCGATATATCGATTTTGGTCCGGATGGCAAGCTGTATATCAGTATCGGAGCGCCGTGTAACATCTGTGACACAGCCGGTTTTGCAAATATTTCCCGCATGAATGCGGACGGTTCCGGGCTGGAGATCGTGGCTCACGGGATTCGCAATTCTGTCGGATTTGCCTGGCATCCGGATAGTGGCGAGCTCTGGTTTACGGATAACGGGCGCGACATGCTTGGCGACGATGTGCCGCCCGGCGAGTTAAATCACGCTCCGGTTACGGGACTGCATTTTGGATTCCCGTATTGCCACGGCGGTGATGTTGCGGATCCGGAATTTGGTGAGCAGCGTGATTGTGAGGAATTTGTTGCTCCCGCACAGAAACTTGACGCTCATGTCGCACCGCTCGGCATGCTGTTTTATAACGGCGACATGTTTCCCGACGAGTACAATGGCCAGGTTCTGATTGCGGAGCATGGTTCGTGGAACAGGTCGAGAAAAGTTGGTTATAGAATCAGCCTTGTGAGAATGGTGCAGGGCGAGGCCGTTAGCTACGAAGTATTTGCTGATGGTTGGTTGCAGGATGAAGAGGCCACAGGCCGACCTGTCGATCTGCTGGTCCTGGGTGACGGATCGATGCTGGTCAGCGATGATCAAAATGGCATTATTTACCGAATTAGCTACTCTCGACCACTGGATGACGGCATCGCATTATTGCCGGAGGCCTGGGATGCGGAGCAGGGGGCTATCGAGTCGGCATCAGAATAGGCAAGTACGGCGTGTCGAGTGGCATTGCTAACACTTTAAGCAAAGTTAATGGAGTATAGGATGAGTATTCGTAAGGCCGTGGGTCGATTGTTTTCAGTGCTGTGGACAGGCGTCGATGCTGTGCGCAAGATTCTGCATCTGTTGATACTGCTGATGATTTTTTCGGTTGTTATTGGCGCCCTGTCTTCAACAGGACCTCTGATTCCGAAGAATGCGGCGCTGGTTATCAGGCCGGTTGGCAATATTGTTGAGCAGCTCGAGGGCGATCCCTATGACCGTGCGCTGGCGGAGCTGATGGATGATGCAGACGCGCAGACATTGGTGCAGGACATTGTCGATGGTTTGCAGTACGCGAAGGACGATGATCGCATTGCTGCAGTTTTCCTGGACTTGTCCGCGATTCCCGGTGGTGGCTTGAGCAAGCTGCAAAGAATTGGTGAAGCAATTGATGATTTCCGTTCCACAGATAAAATCGTAATTGCCAATGCAGATTTCTACGGTCAGGGATCATACTACCTCGCGTCTCATGCCGACGAAATCTATATGCATCCGGAAGGTCTCCTGCTCCTGCGCGGATTCGGCATCTATCAAAACTATTTCAAGCAGGCGATCGATAATTTGAAGATTGACTGGAATGTATTTCGTGTAGGGACGCACAAATCATTCACGGAACCGTATACGTCAAACAGCATGTCGGACCCGGTCAAAGAGTCGATGGCCAGCCTCCTCGATCAACTGTGGGGACTGTATAAGCACGATATTCAGACCGCGCGAGGGATTGACGAAAACACGATCGACAACTTGCTCGAAAACCTGATTGCAAATACAAGGTCGCAGGATGGTGAACTGGCGGAGCTCGCGGTTGAGCTGGGATTCGTCGATGAATTGCTGACGCGAGACGAGGTTCGGGAACGTCTTATCGATGTTGTCGGCACCGACAGTGACAACGAAAACACATATGCCGCAACAGAATTGGGTGACTACCTTGGGCAGATGCGCCTGCTCAAAGGAGACAAGGCAGAAGAAGAAAATGTCGCGATCATAATCGCGTCAGGAGAAATTCGGAATGGAACGCAGCCACCCGGGACGATTGGTGGTGACTCGATTGCGCGCTTGCTGCGCAAAGCAAGAAACGATGACTCGGTTAAAGCAGTAGTACTGCGCGTCGATAGCCCGGGAGGCAGCACATTTGCGTCCGAGGTCATTCGCAACGAGGTCGACGAAATCAAAGCTGCAGGTAAACCGGTTGTCGTATCGATGAGTAGCATGGCTGCGTCCGGCGGTTACTGGATTTCGATGACGGCTGATCGCATCTATGCAACGCCATACACAATTACAGGCTCGATTGGCGTGCTCGGCATGTTTCCGACTTTCCAGCGATCTCTTGATACCCTGGGAATTACGACTGACGGCGTCGGCACAACTTTGTGGGCGGGAGAATTCAGGGGTGACCGTGAAATGTCCGAAGATGCCAAAGCGCTGTTTCAGCTGGTCATAAACAAGACGTATGACAAATTTATCAACAATGTTGCGACACATCGCGGCATTGATAAGGATGAAGTTGATGGTATCGCCCAGGGACAGGTATGGACCGGCAATGAGGCGCTCGAAAATGGCCTGATTGACGAGATAGGAAATATCGATGAGGCGATAGCAGCTGCGGCGGAACTGGCCGATCTCGATGAATACGGTGAGAAGTATTTCGAGAAGGAACTGAGCCCTGGCGAGCAAATGGTTGTTGATTTGTTTGGCAGTGCGAAACAGGCCGGATTCAACATTGGCATGTTTACGACGAGGAAGCCTGCGGTGGAACGACTGGCAAAAATCGTGGACAAAACACTGGCGCCATTATTTCAATTCAATGACCCCAAGGGTGTGTACGCACATTGTTTCTGCTCTATTGAATGACGGAGTACTAATCCCAATTGAGGATTATTTTTCCAGACTGGCCGGATTCCATCAGCTCAAACGCTTCCTGATAGTCAGCAAGCGGATACCGATGTGTAATGATCGGCTCAATATTGAGGCCGCTTTGCAGCATGCTGGACATCTTGTACCAGGTCTCGAACATTTCGCGCCCGTAGATGCCCTTTATCGTCAGGCCCTTGAAAATGACCTCGGTCCAGTCGATTGATGTTTCATCAGGGGGGATACCGAGGAGGGCGATCTTCCCGCCATGATGCATCGTTCGCAGCATGTCGCGAAATGCGGATGGATTGCCGGACATTTCCATGCCGACATCAAAGCCTTCCTCCATGCCGAGATCCTGCATGGTCTGGTCGAGCGAGCCATCCGTCACGTTCAATGCTACTGACGCACCCATTTTTCTCGCCAGTTCCAGCCGATAGTTATTTACGTCGGTTATGACGATATGCCGGGCGCCGGCATAACGTGCTATCGCCACGGCCATAATGCCGATCGGCCCGGCGCCGGTGATCAATACGTCTTCGCCGACCAGGTCAAAGGACAGCGCAGTGTGGGTCGCATTGCCAAGCGGGTCGAGTATCGACGCCATGTCGTCGCTGATCGCATCAGGCAGCTTGAAGACGTTAAATGCCGGTACCGAAATGTAATCAGAAAATGCGCCTGCACGATTAACACCGATGCCAACAGTATTCATGCACAGATGCCGCCGCCCCGCACGACAGTTTCGGCAGATGCCACATGTGATGTGCCCCTCGGCAGAAACCCGGTCGCCAATAGAGAATCCTTTAACCTCGCTACCACATTCGACCACTTCACCGTAAAATTCGTGGCCGACGGCCATCGGTACGGGAATTGTCTTGCTGGCCCAGTCGTCCCATTTGAAGATATGAATATCCGTGCCACAAATAGCGGTACGGTGGACCTTAATCAACACATCGTTATGACCGATTGATGGCTTGTCGATATCTTCGAGCCAGATTCCTCGCTCGGCCTTTGCTTTTACCAGTGCTCGCATAGCTACCTCAGTTAATAACGCCCAGTTCGCGACCCACTACGCCGAACGCGTCGATTGCCTGGTCAAGGTGCTCGCGTGTCAATCCGGCCGACATTTGTGTACGAATTCGCGCCTGGCCTTTCGCTACGACAGGGAAAGAAAAACCCACGACATAGATACCATGCTTAAGCAATCTGTCTGCCATGTCCGTAGCAATCCTGGCATCGCCCAGCATAACCGGAATTATCGGATGCTCGCCCGGCTTAAGGTCAAAGCCGAGCTTCGTCATTCCGGCACGAAACCAGGCAGCATTCTCGTGCAGTTTGTTACGCAGCGTACTGTCGCCTTCAAGCAAGTCGAATACGGCAATGGATGCTGCAGCAATTACGGGAGCGACGGAATTGGAAAATAGGTAAGGCCGGGAGCGCTGCCGTAACCAGCCAACAATTTCCTTGCGGCCGGAAGTGAAGCCGCCCGAGGCGCCGCCGAGGGCCTTGCCAAGGGTTCCGGTAATGATGTCGATGCGACCCGCAACACCGCAGTGTTCTGGCGTTCCCCTTCCGGTTGCACCCATGAAACCACTGGCGTGGCAGTCGTCAACCATGGTCAACGCATCGTACTTTTCTGCCAGGTCACATAAATCCTGCAGATTCGCAATGGTGCCGTCCATCGAAAATACCCCGTCTGTGACGATCAGTTTTTGCTTGCTGCCTCCAGCTTGCTTCAGCTGCTCCTCCAGATCGTTCATGTCATTGTTCTGATAGCGGAAACGTTTTGCTTTACACAGGCGAATTCCGTCGATGATGCTGGCATGATTCAACGCATCGCTGATGACCGCATCTTTATCATCCAGCAGGGTTTCAAACAGGCCGCCATTGGCATCGAAGCAAGACGGGTAAAGAATGGTGTCTTCAGTGCCGAGGAAGCGACTGATGCGCTCCTCAAGTTCTTTATGGATGGTCTGGGTCCCGCAAATGAAGCGGACTGAGGCCATGCCGAAGCCAAATTCGTCCAGTGCCTTGTGCGCTGCTGCGATTATGCTCGGGTGATTGGCAAGTCCAAGGTAATTGTTTGCGCACAGGTTCAAGACGTCTGTCGTGCCGCCGTTGTCACGGACCTTTATCGCTGCCTGCTGCGGTCCGGCAATAAGGCGTTCCTTCTTGAACAGACCCTGATCTTTTAATGCTTCCGTTTGCTCGGCAAGAGAATTGAGAAAATTGTCAGGCACGGCATTGCTCTCCGCCATAAAAGGCCGCAAAGTATATCAGGACTGTACCAGCCCGGACTATTCATGAATCGATGCGATGATGGAAAATGAACGACCTGGATAATCCCGGATTGCGGATTGATCAGTGGCTTTGGTTTACGCGTTTCTACAAGACCCGTGGGCGCGCGTCGACTGCGGTATCGGGCGGGCATGTGAAAATCAACGGCGAGCGGGCCAGGCCGGGCACCCGGGTGAAACCTGGCGATGTTATTGATCTCGTCCGTGATCAATTACCATACAGGATGGAGGCAGGCTCGCTACCATTGCGGCGTGGACCGGCAACTGAGGCAAAACGCTGTTACATTGAGGACGCCGAATCTGAGAAGTTAAGACAGGACATTGTTGCCGGAATTCGACAGGACAGGCGACAAATGCCGACGACTGCAGGTCGGCCGGACAAACACACACGGCGTAAACTTCGCGAGCACAATCGGCGACGTGGAAATACACAAGATAATTCCTGAGTAAACTTAATAACAAATGTTCATTGGAACCATAAAATAGCGTCATGCCTACGATAAGTGTTTTCGATATCTTCAAGATTGGCGTCGGCCCCTCCAGTTCACACACTGTTGGGCCGATGAAAGCGGCGCGCGCGTTTACTGTGCAGCTTGCTGAATCTGGTGCGGCTGTGGATAAGATCCAGGTAACATTGCACGGTTCTCTGGCTTACACAGGCAAAGGCCACGGCACAGACTCTGCGATCATCCTCGGTCTGATGGGATGCGAACCCGAAACGCTTGATCCTGATGCGGTAGATGACATGCTGCGTGCCGTTCATAGTAGCGGTCGGCTGAACGTGTCAGGCGTTGGCGATATCAGCTTTTCCGCCGCTACCGACCTGGTCTTCGATTATGCAGAGGAATTGCCACGACACACTAACGGCATGCGATTTATTGCCAGTAACAGTGATGGACAGCATGTCCTTAGCGAGGATTATTATTCGCTTGGCGGTGGTTTTGTTGCCCGCGGCGACGAGCCTGAAAGCGCCAGCCAAACTGGTGAGCCGCCGTATCCATTCACCAGCGGTGCCGAACTTCTGACAATGGCTGACCAGGACTCTCTGACGATCGCCGAGCTTGTTGAATTAAACGAGAGACAGTGGCGATCGAAAGATGAAATCAGGCTGCGACTGATGAATATCTGGTCTGCGATGCAGGCGTGTGTCGAACGCGGTTTGCGAACAGAAGGCGTTCTTCCTGGCCGGTTGGCAGTAACCCGGCGCGCTGCGAAACTGCACCGGAAGATGCTGGACCGGAAAGAGCCAACCGTCCTGGACGCGATGGATTGGGTCAATGTCTACGCTATCGCGGTGAATGAAGAAAATGCGGCGGGCGGTCGGGTGGTGACCTCTCCAACGAATGGCGCTGCCGGTATCATCCCGGCAGTGCTGCATTATTATTCGCGCTTCGTCAGAAAAGCCGATGAAGAGGGCATCATGCGTTTTTTGCTGGTTGCAGGTGCGATAGGCACTCTTTACAAGATCAATGCGTCCATCTCCGGTGCCGAAATGGGTTGCCAGGGTGAGGTTGGGGTCGCTTGCTCGATGGCTGCAGCCGGACTGGTGGCCGCCAAGAATGGCAATAATTCACAAATTGAAAACGCCGCCGAGATTGGCATGGAGCACAATCTCGGTCTGACCTGTGACCCGGTCGGCGGGTTAGTGCAGATTCCCTGTATAGAGCGCAATGCGATGGGTGCGGTAAAAGCCATCAACGCGGCGCGTCTGGCAATGCACGGGGATGGTTCGCACAAAGTTACTCTCGATCAGGTAATTAGCACGATGCGGCAAACAGGACTGGATATGTCGACGCGCTATAAAGAGACCTCTGAAGGCGGCCTGGCCGTCAATGTACCGGAGTGTTGATTTACGACGCCGGGCGTTTGGGGTAATCGTAGATGACCAGCTCGACGGACTCGGCGTCTTTAAGATTCCAGTTATCTAATTCAAAATTGACCGACAGGTAACCGCAAGTCGGAATGTTGTCAGTAAGATCAGGCACAAGGTAATTGGCAAAGTCAGTTAGTCCCGGATTGTGACCGACCAATAAAATATTGTTGAAGCCAGTGTCCTGTTCAGCCAGCACATCGAGTAATCTGCTCACGCCCGCGTGATACAGATCGTGTTCACGTTGCAAAAACTCGGCCGGATAAGATAGCTCTTTCGCAACTTCTTTAGCCGTGGACCACGCTCTTCTTGCTGAGCTGCTTAATATCAGGGATGGGCGAATTCCGAATACGGCCATGCGCGCCGCCATGATTGGTGCATCACGTTTGCCGCGCGCGTTCAATGGCCTGTCATGATCAACCAGATTGGCGTCACCCCAACTCGATTTGGCATGGCGCAGGATTGTGAGGGTTTTCATAATAGCTATCAGTACAGTATTGCTTTGACTGCTTAAGGTCGATAAGACACGGCGATATTACATCATTCCGGTCTGCAGTCGTGCCTCGTCCGACATCATGCTTTGATTCCACGGCGGATCGAATACCAGCTCCACTTTGACATCGGCAACTGTGGGTATCACGGCAACTTTTTCCTGTGCATCCTGAAGCAAGATCGGCCCCATGCCGCAGCCAGGCGCTGTGAGCGTCATATCAATGTCAACAGAGCGCTGCCCATCCGCCAGAGATGTCACGTCGCATCGGTAAATCAATCCCAGGTCAACAATATTGATTGGGATTTCCGGGTCGTAACAAGTGCGAAGCTGGTCCCAGATTATCGCCTCGATGTCCTGATTGGTTGCATTCTCCGGAATCGCGGGGGCAGGTACTGGTTCTTTACCAAGGGCGTCCGCATCCGCACCGGCAATATGAAACAGGTTGCCCTCTACATAGACAGTGAAGCTGCCACCCAGCGCCTGCGTGATAAATCCAGTCGTACCCTCGCGCAGAGTCAGCGGTTGACCGTCGGGGATAATAACCGCACTGACGTCGCGAGCAAGGGAAAATTGTTCATTGGTATGTCCGAACATGCTGATGTCTACTCCGTTGAAACGGGGGTTGAATGTTGCTGGATCGCGGAATTCAGTGTATGCCAGGCGAGCGTCGCGCACTTAACACGGGACGGAAATTCTCGTACGCCTGCAAGCGCTTTTAGCTTGCCCAGATCGACGTTCGCCGCAGCAGTTTTGTTTGCGGCAGGCTCGCCGCCGAGCAACGTTACAAATTCTGTGAAATAGTCGATCGCGTTATCTGTTCTCATGCCGATAACAGTCTCAGTTAGCAATGAAGCCGAGGCGACAGAAATGGCACAACCCGATCCTTCGAACTTCGCGTCTTGTATTTCCTGGTTTGCATCGATCTGAAAATACATTTTCAGCTTGTCGCCACATAGCGGATTGATACCTTCCGCACAATGCGTAGCGCTTTCCAGCTTGCCGAAATGTCGCGGGCTCCGTGCGTGATCGAGGATGAGATCACGGTAGAGTTCTCTAAGTTCGTCCTGGTTGTGCGTCGTGGCTTGCATTATGCGAACAGTTTCTTGGCTGTAGCCAGTGCAGCAACCAGTCGATCGATATCGTCTTCGTTGTTGTACAGGCCAAGTGATGCACGTGCCGTCCCGGGAATACCGAAATATTCCATTACCGGCATTGCGCAGTGGTGACCGGTTCGTATGGCGACTCCCTGGTGATCGAGAATAGTGCCCAGATCATGCGGGTGAATGTCATCCAGGAGAAAGGACTGCACGCTGGCTTTATTATCCGCAGTGCCGATCAATCTTATGCCCTCAATCGCTGCAAGCTGGCTGGTCATGTATTCCAGTAGCCGCTGCTCATGGGCGGCAACTTCGTCCATGCCAATCGCTTGTAAATAGCGGACCGCTGCACCCAACCCGATCATGCCGGATATGTTGGGGGTGCCTGCTTCAAATTTGTAGGGCAGGTCGTTATACACCGTCTTGTCGAAACGCACCTCCAGGATCATGTCGCCGCCACCCTGGTAGGGCGGCATCGCCTCCAGGAGGCTTTCCTTGCCGTACAGGACACCGGTTCCTGTCGGGCCGAACATCTTGTGGCCGGAAAATGCATAAAAGTCACAGCCTATGTCCTGAACGTCGACTGACATATGCGGCATTGCTTGCGCGCCGTCCAGCAGTACCGGTATATCGAGGCTGTGTGCTTTCTCGACGATGTCTTTGACAGGGTTTATCGAACCGAGTGCGTTTGAAACATGTGCGATAGCCAGCATTTTTACGCCGCTTTGCAGTTGGCGCACAAGCGCTTCGCTATCGACCTGACCGGAGTCGTCAATCGGCGCAATGAGTAATTCCGCACCTGTTTGTTCGCATACCAGTTGCCACGGCACGATATTCGAGTGGTGTTCCAGTTGCGTAAGCAGGATCTTGTCGCCTGCGTTCAGCATGGGCCGGCAAAAACTCTGCGCGACGAGATTTATTGATTCAGTTGTGCCGCTGGTGAAAATTACTTCGTGGCGATTACTGGCATTAATGAATGCAACGATGTCGTCACGTGCGCCTTCATAGGCTTCTGTCGCACGGTGACTGAGTGTATGGACGCCGCGATGGACATTGGCATGGTCGTGCCGCTGATAATCAGCAACTGTATCGATTACAACTGCAGGCTGTTGTGAAGATGCCGCACTGTCCAGATACACCAGTGAGTGATCGTTAACCTGCTGCTGCAATGCCGGAAAATCTGCACGGCGATTACTGATGTCATCCGCGTCATCGAGATGCGTAATTTTGCTGCTTTGCTCGCTCATTGGCTTTCTTCGCTGATCAATTCATCAAGGCGGCGATCAATTGCCTCGCTGATGTAATCATGGCACTCGTCAATCGGCAGCGCGCCAAGCATGCCGGATGCAAATGCCCGGGTTAATGCGCGCTTGGCATCCTCCTCCGCGAGCCCGCGGGAACGCATGTAAAAAAGTGCCGACTCGTCCAGTTGTCCGACCGTTGCACCATGGCTGCATTTGACGTCATCCGCATAAATCTCAAGTTCCGGCTTGGTATCGATTTCCGCTTTTTCGGATAACAAGAGGTTGTGATTGGTTTGATTGGCATCTGTGCCATCCGCGCCCGCAAGGACTACCGCTTTGCCGTTAAAAATACAGCGTGAACGCCCACTCAATATGCCGCGATAATTCTGCGAGCTTGTTGCGGGTCCGACGCCGTGAGTAACCGCTACGTGATTGTCGATATGTTGCTCATCTGTTGCGAGATAGAGACCATGCAGATTGGCCGCCGCACCGGGACCGGCAATTTCCACTGCGACGTCGTTGCGTGCCATGGCGCTGCCGAAATCGAACGCGTTGTGATTGAAAACGGCATCGCGTTGTAATAGTGCTGATATTTTGCTGACTCCGAGGTGAGCCGGATCGCGTTGCTGTAAGTGGACAAAGTCGAGCCGGGCACCAGCGGCCAAGCTGATCTGTGTTACCGAGTTGCTGAAAAAACTACCGGAGCCCGCGGAAGTGGAACATGAGATGACACGGACGTGCGAGTTTTCGCCAGCATCAATAATGACTCTTTCCTGTGATAAGCCAGCGGTCGCATCGTTTGTAAACAGGATGCCGAGTGGCTTGTCCATCGAGGCATCCTTGCTTACCCGAATGTGCAGGCCATCCTGAAGTAATGTCGCATTGAATGCAGACATGCCGTCGTCTATTGCAATCGAATTACCGGGCAATCCATCAACCAGGCGTGCTATCTCGATGCCAGTTCCATAAGTGCCGCCGATGCGATCGAACGATTCGTTATCGACTACGCCATTCCTGATGATTAACCAGCAAGCGTCGATCTGGCCCGTAATCTCGTGCTGGTCATCCGCCGTGTCGCGTTGGTCTTCACTGGCAGATGCTGGTGCAGCGACATCCTCGAGCCATTGGTTAGTGACGGCGACAGCCTGGGCCAGATTCGTATAGCGCCAATCCTCATCTTTGGTGGTGGGAAAACCGCTGGCGGAGAAGTTGGTCAATGCGGCACTGCGGACCGCAGACAACTCCCCGGGCGGCAATGCGTTTACTGCCGCTTCGAGCAAATCCTGGCGTATTGACGCTGCACTCATGCTGTTGCGGCCTCACGTACCCATTCGTAACCCTTCTCCTCGAGCTTCAATGCCAGCGATTTGTCGCCAGAGCGCACAATTTTTCCGGCAGACAGCACGTGGACGAAATCCGGTTCGACGTAATCGAGCAGGCGCTGGTAGTGCGTAACCAGAACGATAGCGCGCTCAGGATCTCGCAGTGCATTGATGCCTTTGGAAACTGCTTTCAATGCGTCGATATCGAGCCCGGAATCAGTTTCATCGAGGATAGCCAGGCGCGGTTCAAGCATCGCCATTTGCAAAATTTCGTTGCGCTTTTTTTCACCGCCCGAGAAACCCTCGTTTACGCCACGTTTCAGAAAACTTGGATCCATGTCGAGGACGGCCATTTTTTCGCGCGCCATTTTCAGGAATTCGAACGCATCGATTTCCTCCAGGCCCTGATGTTTGCGCTTGGCATTCACCGCCGCTTTCAGGAGATAGGCATTATTTACGCCGGGAATCTCAACCGGGTACTGGAAGCCGAGAAAAACGCCTTCACGCGCGCGCTCTTCCGGTTCGAGTTCCAGCAGGTCCTTGCCCATGAACTCGACGGTTCCGTCACTGACGACGTAACTCGCGTGCCCGGCGATAACCTGTGCAAGCGTGCTTTTGCCGGAACCATTCGGTCCCATGATGGCATGTACTTCACCAGCGTTTACTTCCAGGTCAAGTCCATTAAGAATTTTGGTGTCGCCGATACCGGCGTGCAGGTTTTTGATTTTTAGCATGATCTCTTATCCGACCGCGCCTTCGAGGCTTACGTTGAGCAGTGCTTGCGCTTCAACCGCAAACTCCATCGGCAGTTCTTTGAATACTTCCTTACAGAATCCGTTCACGATCATGTTGACCGCGTCCTCTTCCGAAATGCCGCGTTGGCGGCAGTAAAAAAGCTGATTTTCAGAAATTTTGGAAGTGGTTGCTTCATGCTCCACTTTCGCCGTTGGATTTCTGACTTCCATATAGGGGAACGTGTGTGCGCCGCATTCCTTGCCAATCAGCAGCGAGTCACATTGGGTGTGATTTCTGGCGCCGGTTGCCTGCGGCATGATCTTCACCAATCCGCGGTACGTATTTTGCGCGCGACCGGCAGAAATTCCCTTCGATACAATCGTGCTGGAGGAGTTTTTGCCGATATGAATCATCTTGGTGCCGGTATCGGCCTGTTGCATATTGTTGGCAACCGCGACGGAATAAAATTCGCCGACAGAATTGTCACCACGCAGTATGCAACTCGGGTACTTCCAGGTAATTGCGGAGCCAGTCTCAACCTGTGTCCAGGAAATTTTTGAATTTTCGCCGCGACAGTCGCCACGTTTTGTGACGAAGTTATAAATTCCGCCTACGCCATTTTCATCTCCCGGATACCAGTTTTGCACGGTCGAATACTTGATCTGCGCGTCTTTCAGCGCGACCAGTTCGACCACCGCGGCATGTAGTTGGTTTTCGTCGCGCATTGGTGCGGTGCAGCCCTCGAGATAGCTGACGTGACTGCCTTCGTCCGCAATGATCAGGGTGCGTTCAAACTGGCCGGTATTCGCAGCGTTAATGCGGAAATAGGTCGATAACTCCATCGGGCAGCGCACACCCTTGGGTATGTAGACAAATGAGCCGTCGCTGAAGACGGCGGAGTTCAATGCGGCGAAGAAATTGTCGCGAGTCGGGACGACAGAGCCCAGGTATTTTTTGATCAGCTCAGGGTGATTGATGACGGCTTCCGAAAACGGGCAGAAAATTACGCCTGCTTCGTGCAGTTTGTCCTTGAAGGTTGTAGCAACAGAGACGCTGTCAAACACGGCATCGACAGCCACTCCGGCCAGGCGAGCCCGCTCGTGCAAGGGGATACCGAGCTTTTCGTAGGTTTCCAGCAATTTGGGATCCACCTCGTCGAGACTTTTCGGCCGGTCGGCATCAGATTTTGGCGCCGAGAAGTAGGATATCGACTGATAATCAATCGGCGTGTACTTCACGTGAGCCCAGTTGGGCTCGCGCATGGTCAGCCAGTGCCGGTAAGCCTTAAGACGCCATTCAAGCAGAAATTCCGGTTCTTTCTTGCGCGCCGATATTGCCCGTATGACACCCTCGTCGAGGCCAGGTGGCAAGCTGTCGGTCTCGATATCTGTGACAAAGCCGTGCTCATAGCGGCGATTGACGAGAGACTCGATCTCAGTAGATTCGGTGGACATGTAGTTATCTCTTGGTTTCGACGCTGATCGACAGGCCGGCAAATTTGAAATCTGGTACCGGGCTGCTGGTACGCAGCAAGTCAGCCAGGCTTACATCATCGAGTGAGCGTCGAATGGCCACGTTGATACGTTGCCAGGCGCCGCCAACACTGCAAATGGCCGCGAAATCACAGTTGCTGTCATCGGCACTGCATTCCGTTATGGAGACTGGCCCCTCGAGCGCGTCAATGACGTCGGCAGCACTTATCGTGTGCGCATCACGGGACAGTTGGTAGCCACCCTGGGCCCCACGCGTTGACGTAACCAGGCCTGCTTTTCCAAGTGATTTCAATAACTTGCTAACAGTCGGCAAGCCGATGCCGGTCGCTGTGGCGACTTCGCTCGCGCTGGCAAGCGTCGCGCCGCCGTGCGCCAGGTGGGCAAGGACAACGGTACCGTAATCTGTCAATCGGCTTATGCGTAACAAGGACTTACACCGTGCTGCAGTTTAAAGAGGACCATTTTAGTCCTATTTAAGTCGGGAGACCAGATATTGGTGTAAATAGTTGCTCGGGGGGGCCTTGCAGGCCCGCAGATTACGTCGTGCCAGCGACTGTCCGGCGGGGAAATTTGCTATGCTACGCCGTCGCGAAACCCGCGTGAGGAAGTTGTAACCAGCGCCAGCCGGCAGGTCAGCCATACTGGCGTCGTGAGTCATATTCGGAGAAGAAGAAACATGAATTTGAATGAGCTGAATGCAGTTGCCAAAGCAATGGTGGCGGACGGGAAAGGAATTCTGGCTGCCGATGAGAGTACGCCGACGATCAAAAAACGCTTCGATTCGATCGGTGCGGAATCAACCGAGGAGTCGCGTCGTCGTTACCGTGAAATGCTCTTTACCACTGCAGGTGTCGCTGACTATATCGGGGGCGTCATTCTGTTCGATGAAACACTGCGACAAAGCACTGCGGATGGCGTGCCATTCCCCAAATATCTGAATGATCTGGGCATGATTGCCGGCATCAAAGTCGATAAGGGCGCAAAAGGCCTGGCCGGATTTCCCGGCGAAACCGTCACCGAGGGTCTGGACGGCTTGCGCGAGCGACTCAATGAGTACTACGAGCTCGGCGCAAAGTTTGCGAAATGGCGCGCTGTGATCAACATTGGCGAAGGCATTCCTTCTGCATATTGCCTGCGTGCCAATGCGCACGCGCTTGCCAGGTACGCAGCACTGTGCCAGGAGGCCAACATCGTGCCGATCGTCGAGCCTGAAGTAATCATGGATGGTGACCACAGCATAGAACGTTGCGAGGAAGTTACGGCGGCAGCGCTTGAGGCCGTATTTGAAGAACTGGCCGCACACGCCGTACCCCTGTCAGGAATCATCCTGAAGCCGAACATGGTCATTTCCGGGACCGACGCGACTGATCGTGCCGCGCCGGAGCAGGTCGCAGAGGCGACGATGCGTTGTCTCAGGGCGCACGTACCGGCAGAAGTGCCAGGCATTGCATTCCTCTCCGGTGGCCAGAGTGCAGAAGAGGCCACTCATCATCTTGGTTTGATGAACCAGATGGGTGATTTGCCGTGGGAAATGTCGTTCTCCTACGGGCGTGCGTTGCAGGCACCGGCACTGGCTGCGTGGCAGGGTCTTGAGGATAACTTCGGCGCTGGTCAGCAAGCGCTGTTTAAACGCGCTAAGCTCAACAGTCAGGCACATCTTGGCACTTACGAAGTCGTCATGGAGTCTGCAGCTTAATAAAGGCATGTGGCAGGCACCGTTGCGGTTGCCTGCGGAGTGAATAATAACCAAGGCCTGGATTCGGGCTGAATAAGGCACTCGTATGGATGATGGCGCCGATAATGTGATTGAGATTCGCGATCTTTACTATTCGCGTGGTCAAATGCAGATATTCAAGGGTCTGAATATTTCCATTGCCCGCGGCACGGTCACGGCCATCATGGGTCCAAGTGGCACCGGCAAGACGACATTATTGCGACTGATTACGCGTCAGCTCATTCCTGACCGCGGCACGATCCTGGTCAACGGTGTCGATATTTCGACGCTGAATCATGAGGAGCTGTACAAGATGCGGCGCCAGTTTGGCATGCTGTTTCAGAATGGCGCATTGCTCACTGACCTTAACGTCTTTGAAAATGTAGCGTTCCCGCTGCGTGAACACACACGCTTGCCGAATCGACTGATTCGTCACATCGTTTTAACCAAACTGCACGCAGTTGGTCTGCGCGGTGCCGCAGATATGCAACCCGCACAATTGTCAGGCGGTATGGCGCGTCGTGTTGCATTGGCGCGAGCGATGGTGATGGATCCGGAAATTCTCATTTACGACGAGCCATTCGTCGGTCTTGATCCCATTTCGATGGGCGTTATTGTGCGTCTCGTCAGGCAGATGAATGATGCACTTGGTATTTCCAGTATTCTCGTCAGTCACGACGTTCAGGAAATCGCAACGGTTGCGGACTGCAGTTTTCTGTTGGCCGATGGCAAGGTAGCCGCGTCCGGAAGTCCCGATGAATTGAACAGCACCAGTTCCGAACTGGTTAAGCAATTCATGCACGGCATGGCGGATGGGCCGGTTGCATTTCATTTTGCCGCGCCGGATTATACCGAGCAGTTGTTAGGCAGGGATTCCGACTAAGGCCATGATTCGTGATCTTTGGTATACGTTGGTTGAATTTTTTCGCACCTTTGGCGCATTCCAGCTTTTTTTCCTGCGTCTGCTTACCAATTCGCCATCCATACTCCTGCATCGTTTCAATCTTGTTGTTAAACAGGTGTACAACGCCGGCGCCTTGTCGCTGGTTATCATTATGGTGTGCGGATTGTTTGTTGGCGGTGTGCTTGGGCTACAGGGCTATAGTAGTCTCTCCAAGTTTAACGCAGAGGATTCGGTAGGTACATTTGCGGCATTCTCGTTGTTAAAAGAACTGGGCCCGGTTATTACTGCGCTGCTGTTTTCCGGCCGGGCAGGAACAGCGCTTGCCTCTGAAATCGGCTTGATGAAGGCAACGGACCAGCTCTCTGCAATGGAAATGATGGCGATAGATCCACTGCGAAGGGTTCTGGTGCCGCGATTCCTGGGTGGCGTAATATCCATGCCGTTACTCGCCGTCGTGTTCAGCACCATCGGCCTGTTCGGTGCACACCTGGTCGGCGTGAATATGCTCGGTGTGGATGCCGGCGCCTTCTGGTCGCAGATGCAAGCGACGCTTGAGCCAAAAGACATTTATGAGGGCATTTTCAAAAGTTTTGTATTTGGTGTGGTTGCGAGCCTGTTTGCGGTCTGGGAAGGCTACAATGCTATTCCGACTGCGGAGGGCGTGGGCCGGGCCACGACCCGTACTGTCGTTATTTCGGCTATTTCGGTTTTGATTCTTGATTTTATGATTACAGCTGTATTCATGTGAGGTAGGTGATGCAACAGACTCGAGCGGTAGAGGTTGGAACGGGATTGTTTGTGGCCCTTGGTATGGCTGCAATTTTCTTCCTGACCACACAAACGGCAGGCTCCGATAATTTTTCGGGTTCGGATTCCTTTTCGGTTACAGCGCGTTTTGACAACGTCGGCAGCCTGAAGGACAGGGCGCCCGTCTCGATGTCCGGTGTCACGATTGGCCGGGTGACGTCCGTCGTATTTGACCCGAAATCACTTGATGCACTGGTCACTTTTGTTATCGACAGCAAATACGATCAGATACCGGAGGATTCCGACGCCAGTATTCTGACTTCCGGTTTACTTGGCAGTCAATACATTGGTTTGCAGGCTGGCGGCTCCGAATTTTCACTTGAAGAGGGCAGCGAGATTCAATTTACCCAATCGGCGATTGTGATCGAAAACCTTATCAGTAAATATTTATTTAACAACAACAGCGACGACGAGTCCGAATCAGAATAAGAGACAAATGGAGATTTCGAAATGAAGCAATTTCTGGCCGTACTGATTCTTGGATGTTTGTCGTCTGTCGCAGTGGCGCAAGAACCCAACGACGTTATTCAGGAAACAGCAGATGAACTGGCGACAGCGCTGGAGGGCCGCAAGGAAGAATTTGCCGCAGATAAAGGTGCCTTGTATGCGATGATCGACGGAATCCTGTTGCCAAGGTTTGATCGTCGTTATGCGGCGCAGTTAGTGCTGGGGCGCCCATGGCGAGACGCAACTGCAGAACAGCGCGAACGTTTTATTGATGGTTTCTATTCATCAATGTTGCGCCGCTATGCCAACGGCGTGTTGGAATTCGACCAGTCAAAAATGGAAATTCTGCCGTTTCGCGGCGATCTGGAGAAAAAGCGTACAACGGTGAAAACGATAGTGCGCCTCAACGATGGCACGAAAGTTCCTGTCAATTACGAGATGGTCAAACGCGACTCCGGCTGGATGATGTTCGATGTCAAAATCGAGGGAATTTCCTACATCAGGAATTTCAAAACTGAAATCAATGCAGAAATCCAGGCGACGAGCCTTGACGCTGTCATAGAGCGCCTGGAGAAGGAAGCACAGGCGGCGGCGTAGTGTCTAAGTATAAGTTCGAAGATCGCGGTAAAGGGCGCTTCGCCCTGAGCGGGGAAATGACATTCCAAACCGCTGGAGAAATACTCGAAGAGAGTGAGAGCCTGTTCGATGAGCACACGCGCATAGAAATTGATTTATTTGACGTAACGGAAACGGATTCGGCCGGTCTTGCGCTGTTGCTTGAATGGATCACCTGGGCGAATCACACCGTCCGCGAAATTCGCTTCATCGGGACGCCGGAAAAGATCGACGCGATTGCGAAAACAACCGAAGTTGCGGACCTGCTAAAACGTGGTGAACGCTGGGCGGGATTTATCGAGGCGCCGACCGAATAGAGCCAGATTTGTTATTCAGTCTGTTCATCGTCTTCATATTCTTCATCATAAAAATCGTCATAGAAGTCGTCTTCTTCCGGCGGATCACCGTCGTAAATAAGGAAGTTGCGGCGCTGTAGAACTGACTCTCGGATTGTGAGGTAGCGGTCGAATGAGTCCTCAATCAACGCGTCGACTGTGAAGAGTCGTGCCCTGACGTCGATTGCTCTGAGCAAGTAAATCGACCGCCTCGCTGTATCGTTTTCTAAATGGAACAGTGGATCCACTGCAAAAAACAGGGGAATCATGGTTGCCCGTCGGAGCGTATGTGGTCCAAAAATGGGTACGACAACATATGGCCCCTTCGGTACGCCCCAGACAGCCAGCGTTTGGCCGAAGTCTTCATTGTACGTTTCCATTCCAAGATCAGCGCCAACATCAACCAGGCCAAGAATGCCCCATGTGCTGTTCGCGAGGAACCGCCCCGTCTCGCTAAAGCCCCTGCGAAATTTTCCCTGCAGGAAATTGTTGATGATATACAGCGGCCCGAAAAGATTCCTGGAAAAGTTGTTGACGCCTCGCTGCATCGTTTCCGGCAACACTCTCTGGTAACCTTTTGCCAGCGGTTTGAACGATATCTTGTCGACACCCTGGTTGAAATTATGGATGCGCCGGTTTAATGGTTCCCATGGATCATATGGAGCGCGGTCTTCTTTGGCGGCAGGAGGAATTGTGCCAGCACAGCCAACCAGCATCGTGACGAGTGCGATGCAAACTGCCGCGATAATCGGCCTGTATGCTGGATATTGCATATTCCCGAAACTTTTCTTCTTGTTATTCGTTTTGTTAGAGCATATCAAAGCCAGCGCTCTAATCGATCAATCAACCAATCGAGCGGCTCATTTGCATCTGCTGTAACTGCTCTTCCGTCATGAAATCGCGGACGAAATCGATTCGCGCTTCAAATCGAATGCGCTGAATCTCTTCAAGTTCGGGCACTTGCAATGCGCGACGCAGAAAATTTACGCCACCAACAAGATCGCCGATCATGAATCGATATTCAGCCATGTAATAGTTCGCTTCAGCATTTTCGCCTGCTTCGATCGCGGCTCTCGCGATTAGTCGAATCTGTTGCGGAGTAGGTGGCGCATTGTTCAGCAAATCCAGCAGCATGTCGTGTGCGAGTTCGGCCTGACCGAGTTTCAGCAATGCTTCAGCGTAGTGGATGACCAGCGGCATATTGCGTGGGAAAAGGTTACGAGCTCGCTCATAGGATTCTATTGCTTCCGCTATCAGCTCAAGTTCGAGTTGTGAATCGGCGAGTCCGATGTGGTATGCGATAACTTCGGGCTCGCGATTTGCCAGCTCTTCAAATATGCGATTTGCCTCCCGGTATCTTCCATCTCGCATGTAAGCCAGCGCACGACCGTAACGCTCGGTATCGGACTGAAACTCGTAGCGTTCACGTTCGTAATACTCGACGGCTGCCTCTGGTGTCCTCTTGCCCGCAACCTCCAGGCGTACCTTGGCAATGCCGTAATTCACGCTGTCAGTGGTGTGGACGGGTGCATAGTCTCGCGCCCGCGCTCTTGTCTCGGCGATTCTTGCGCTGCTGACCGGATGCGTCTGCAGGAATGCAGGTATGCGGGATTGTGAAGGCGATGTGTTGCGTGAGATGACTTCAAAAAACGATGCCATTCCCTGCGGGTCGAAACCGGAATCCGCCAGGGCGGATATGCCAACCCGGTCCGCTTCATACTCATTCGATCGGGTGAAATTGATCTGGCCTTGCGCTGCGGCCCCTTGTGTGACGGCAATCGCACCTTGCATGGCATCGCCGTCGAGTCCGCCGGCTACACTAGCCAGGATTACACCGAGCATCATCGCTGTGCTTAATATGCTGCGGCGTTGACCAGCGTGGATTGCTCTTGCGATGTGCCGTTGGGTCACGTGCGCGACCTCGTGCGCAAGGACACCGGCGAGTTCGTCTTCATTGCGAGTTGCATCGAGGAGCCCGGTGTGAACACCAATGAATCCACCTGGCAGCGCGAAGGCATTGATCGTCGGGTCGTCGACAACGAAGAACGTGAATTCGTGATTACCGTCGAAATTTGCCTGAGCAGCAATTCGATGACCAATGTCGTTAACGTACTCCGTGATTTGCGGATCTTCGACCAACTGTCCACTGGCGCGAATCTGGCGCATGATGGCGCGACCAAGCTGCGCTTCATCGTTCTTGGACAATACGGCATCGGCAGGGCTGCCCAGATCCGGCAAGTTGATTTCGGCCGCAGGAGCGCCCGTAGCCAACGTCAGGCTTGCGGCAACCATCACCACCACAATCTTTTTGAAAAAACCGGCTATCACTTGGACACTCTTTGACAATCTCTTGGTTGATACGACCCGAAAGGAATCTGTCTGTTCCCAATCATACCTGTTAGCGCCACATTACGACCCCTGAATTTACACTATTCTGATCACAATGTTTACATAAGCCTATGAAAAATCGGAGTTTCTCTACTTAACAATTCTTCACTGCCGCAAGCACTTCTGCAGCGTGCCCTTTTACCTTCACTTTGCGCCATTCCTGGCGGAGCTTGCCTTTTGCGTCAATGAGGAAGGTGCTGCGTTCTATGCCCATGAATTTCCGGCCATACAACATCTTTTCCTTGATTACGTCGAACTGGCGGCAAAGTTTTTCGTCGGGATCGGACAAAAGTTCGAAGGGAAACTGCTGTTTGTCCCTGAACTTTTCATGCGCGGCGATGCTGTCTCTTGATATGCCAAAGATCAGCGTATTCTGCCGTTTGAACTTGCTGAACAAGTCTCTGAAGTCCTGACCTTCGGTGGTGCACCCGGGCGTATTGTCCTTCGGATAAAAATACAAAACCACGTTTTTTCCACCCAGTGCCTTGAGTTGAATGATCTGTTCGCCAGTTGCAGCACACTTGAAATCTGCGACGACGCGATTGATGGTTGGTCCCGCCAATGGCGACCCTCCCTGAATAAATTACTAGCCCGAACATTGCATGAGTGCCGGCTATTAGTGCTGCAAATAGTAGATGAATCAAACGGTTTATTATCTCCCGGCTGGTATCGAAGCGTAACATTTTGCGCCTGCCGGGCTGTCGCCTTCTGTGCCGGCACATCGCGCCCGATCCTGCTCGACAGATAGTATTTTGTTGATAAAAGCCATCCAAGGCTTTTTCAACATCGTCAATCGAAAAACGCGGTTTTCAATTGACTTCCATTTTCGATGGCTTGCAGCCACCGAAAATGGCGGTACATCCCTGTACCGGGCGCAGCTTGTCGAAAAACGTTGTTTTTCAACAAACCGCTAGTCCCTGCTGCGTCTCTCGCACGATCGGCCGCGCTGCACTCGGCACAGAAACCGACAGTCCCGCCCACTCATGCAATGTTCGGGCTAGAGCTTTACCGGCTCCAGGATAGAATCGAGGTTCAGCTGCTCGCACAAGTCCAGAAACTCGTCCCGTAACTGTGCAATGGGTGCCGTACCAGGAATATTCAAGGTCATCTGCACTGAAAACATCGGCGCGCCAGTATGTGCCGCGGCATAACGTCGTGTAGCGAGATCGGAGATTTCGATATTTCTGGCCGCAAAAAATTCTGCCAGGTGAAATAGGATGCCGGGCTGATCCAGGCAAACGACATCAACGCCATAAGGAATGCAGTCCTTCTGGTCATTACGGGCGCCGGTCTTCTTCAGATTGATGGTCAGGCCCTCAACACCCGTCAGTTTGTCGAGCTCCTTCTCAAGCTTTGTGAGCGTGTGCCAGTTCCCGGAAATCAGGAGGAGCACGGCGAATTCGGCGCCTAGGGCGGCCATCCGGCTTTCCTCAATATTGCCACCACAGGCGAGGACAGCCTCGCTGATATCCTTCACGACACCAGGACGGTCACTACCAACAGCTGATAAAACAATAAGTTGTGTCATTTTTAGAGACTTTACCTGCACTTTGAGCAATTTACTGAAAAGGCCGTTATGGTCCGATTGACGGTCACCGGGTCACGACAATGCCGCCACATAAGTAGTCTTGCCAGCCAGTCCTGAGAACAGTAACATCGCGTGCCTTGATTTGGAGCGAATTTGATCGGATTTTGCGGTCCTGTTATCGCTTGAGAGCCGGAATATAACGAATACATGAAGATTAATTTTAAAAGCATTGTTGGCAGGGCGGGCATATCCTGCGTAGTGATAGCCGCAATGGCGATCGCGGGTTGTGGTAACAAGCAGACTTGCGATGAACCACAGTTTTATGAGTCTGCAACCGGTGGCAAACGTATCGAGGCGCCTGATGACCTTGACGAGCTGCAATCGTTTAAGGAAATGGTTATCCCGGAGGCTTCACCAAGGCCCCCCAGAGAGCCCGGATCAGGATGCCTGGACCGGCCACCAACATTAAGTATTGAAGAGTAGGCTTTGAAATCTTTTCGGAGAGGTGGCTGAGCGGCTTACAAAATCGCCGGGAGCGATTTTGGACGCTTGAGCGCAGCGAAAGCGCCCGCAGGGTGACGCGCAGGATGCGCGGCATCAACGCGCTCGCT
>PVMK01126906.1_pt1 | contig 45931 bp, 44 predicted proteins | sample 1853481 | NCBI WGS metagenome assembly PVMK01 (sample SAMN08533507, study PRJNA380276) | Marine sediment metagenome, whole genome shotgun sequencing project.
TCAGAGTCGTAATCCCGATGGCTCTTCTGCTGCGGACGAGATGACGCGAAATCTGCCGGCCCATGCCTCGCCTGACTCTGGCCGGGTATTTCTCGCCAGCGCGGTGACGATGGATCGCTTCGGAGACCGTCGATTCTTTGATGATCGAGAGTATAGGGGTGAGGGGAAAAGTTTGAGACCCGAATGCACCACCCAAGCGCGGTCGGAAATCGAAAGCCGATCATCTTGTGCCAGCGGGCCGCTCAGAGGCGAAAGTTTCACGACAACGAGGGCATCTACTTGTAGATGACCGCGTTGTCGGGTAATTCGGGCGGCGGACTGGCGGCAAGTTGGACGCCTCAGGCCAGCCCCCAGCAGCGAGATCCGCTTGTAAGTCTCCTTGAGCACACCCTCGAAGACGACTCGGCCCAGCCCGCAATCTTCTTCGAGTGCGACCCGGGCCGGGTTGTTGATGGCGCGGCCGATTGTCGGGAAGTTGGTCAGCTCAGCCGCGTAGCCGAACCTGGGCTCGTCACTAGCGCAAGATCACTTCTTCGCTGCCTTCAGTCTCTTGATGATCTGATCTGTGGTCACGACCTCGTGGGCGAGAAACTCGTAGTTGGTGAGCGCAGCTTCATACGCGGCATCTCCTGCTGCGGCTGTGGCATCGGCAATGATGATTACTTCGAAGCCATTTTCGATCGCGTCTCGGGCGTGAGACTCCACGCACATATTTGCTGACATACCGTAGAGAACGATGGTTTCGATTCCGAACATCCTCAACTGAAGGGCTGCATCTCCGGTCCAGAAGTTACTCAGTCCCTTATGCGGATTCATGACCACGGTATTGCTGTCTGGCTTGAGTTCGGGATGATAGTCATGCCCCCACGTTCCCTGAACAAACATCTTGCTCTCGAACATCACCTTGTCGATGCCGTTGAGGGGCATCGTCGGCCACTGCTCAACCTCTTTCTTTGTGTACATATGAGTCGAGTAGAAGACGGGAATTCCGAGTTCTTTGGCGAGTGCCTTGAGCCTTTTCTCCTTCTCGACGACCTTGTGCTTCGTCACGGTCGGCCCGACCAGTCCCCAGGCAGGGCTCTTCTCCGACAAGAAATCGTTCTGAGGGTCCGTAACGAACAGAGCCGTTGTCGAAAGATCTATCTTCACCGTCTCCCTCGGCATAAAGCTCTGCTTGTAGACGTATTCATGTGAATCAGCGGCAGCCGTATTCGCGTACACCGCCACGCCGACAAGAGCGATCGAGATCGCTCCCAGCGAGAGTCGAGTTCGTGAGTTCATAAGGACAACTTCCCTCATTGGTCTTGAAAGATTGGTTGGAGCCCCACGGCGGGGGTGGGGATAATAGTGGGGCATTTTGACTCAGCAAGGGATATCTAGGGCGAAGCCAACGGCGAGGACGAGCGGGCGCTGTAGGAAAGCGAAAATATTCAGCTACTTACGGGCCTTCGCAGATCACACGGCAACGAGCGCCCTACTTGTAGAGGCCCTCGTTGTCGGGTAATTCGGACGGCAGGCTGGCGGCAACATTCCGGCAAGTGGAAATCTGGTTCCCAACGCTGAAGCCGCCTCGGTCGCGCTGTCCGAGTTCTGGCTGGTCGCCGCCCCGCCCGGTGTAAATGCCCATGTGTTCATCTACAGCCCTCGTCTACGAAGCGTCGCAGAATCGCGTAACACACTGTTTTTTTTTGAGCAATAGCAGGAGCGCGGCCATCTCGTGAGTTTTCGCTTGTCAACGACGCACTCGGCGAGCGAGATAGGCCCAGTCCAATTCGGGTAGGAGTCGTCGCGATGACCGCACTCCGTCTCTCGTTGATCCTTGCGCTGGTGTTTCTCCCCACAGGCCCCTTCGCCACCACGTTCCCGGTGACCAAGACCGCCGACACGAACGGTAACTGTACCCCCGGCGACTGCTCGCTGCGTGAGGCCATCGGGGCGGCCAATTCGAATGTCGGGGCGGACGACGTACCTGTGCCAGCAGGTACCTACCTGCTGACGCTCGGGCGGCTCGTCGTATCAGACGACGTGACCATCACAGGAGCCGGGCAGGAGAGCACGATCATCGATGGCAATTGGTCGGATGGCGTCTTCGAGATTCAGGCGAGCGTCCTTGCCGAAATCTCGGGTTTCACCATTCAGAAGGGTTTTCACAGCGCGGGCGGCGGCATCCACAACCAGGGTGACCTGACCCTCACCAACAGCACGGTGAGCGGAAACGACGAGGGCATCTGCAACCACGACGGTAGGGTCGCCACCCTCACCAACACAATCGTGGCTGGCAACAGCGCGAACTGCTCTGGCCCCGATATCACTTCTCTCGGCTACAACCTCGCGGACGACACCTCGTGCGGCTTCTCGGCAACCGGCGATCTCGTCGTCGCCGACGCCATGCTCGGCCCCCTCCAAGACAACGGCGGTCCCACCGAAACGCATGATCTGTTGCCCGGCAGTCTCGCGATCGACGCAGGCGGGAGTTGCCCTCCACCCACCACGGATCAACGCGGTGTAGTCCGTCCACAGGGAGTGGCCTGCGACATCGGGGCGGTTGAGTTCGTGCCCGAGCCCGAAGGCTGGCTGATGCTCGTCGCGGGTGCGGCGTTCCTTGGCCTGCTCTACCGGCGGCGTGCTCGGAGATTGCGGTTCGGTTAGCTGCGGCACCCATCTGAAAGAGCGAGGGCGTTGCACACACATCGCACACACTCTTGATGCACATGGAAATCAAGCAAGATCAAGGGGTTAGAAGCGCAACGGTCGGGTTCGAGTCCCGTCCGCCTCCTCGCAGGAACTTTACTATGTAGTGAGGGCATCTAATTGTAGAGGCCTTCTCACGTGATGCCATGCCTCTTCATTTTTTTGTAGAGGCCTTCTCGAGTGATCCCGAGTATCTGCGCGGTCTTGGCACGGCGGCCGTTGTTGGCTTCGAGTGCGTGGCGAATCAGCCATGCCTCTACACGCGCGAGCGTCTCGCGCAGAGAGTCGCCTGGCTGCACGACGGCCTGTACGGGTTTGAGCACCTCGAACAAGCGCGGGGAGAACTGCGAGGGAGTGAGTTCCTCGTCGGCGTCCGAAATGGCAAGGGCTCGCTGGATTTCGTTTTCGAGTTCGCGCACATTCCCCGGCCAGCCGTAGCTCTGCAACAGGTGGCGGGAGTCGCCGGATAGGAGCGCGCCGGGCCGCCGTCGAGCTTCCGTAACGTGCGAGAGGAAATGGTTGGCGAGAGGCAGGATGTCGGCGGGCCGCTCCCGTAGCGGCGGCACGTGGATCGGAAACACCGCGAGCCGGTAATAGAGGTCGGGCCGGAACTGCGCGTCACTCGCCTCGCGGCGCAGGTTTCGATTCGTCGCAGCGATGACGCGGACATCGATCCTGCGCGTTCGGGAGCTGCCAATCGGACGCACCTCTCTCTCTTGTAATACGCGCAGCAGCTTTGCCTGAAACGGGCGGGTGGTCTCGCCGATCTCGTCGAGGAAGAGGGTCCGCCATTGGCCGCTTCGAACAGGCCCGATTTGTCGCGATCGGCACCGGTGAACGCGCCTCTCTGGTGACCGAACAATTCGCTCTCGAGCAGCGATTCGGGAAACGCCGCGCAGTTGACGGCGACAAACGATGCCTCTCGAATCGAACTCTTCTCGTGGATTTCTCGCGCGAGCAATTCCTTTCCGGTTCCTGTCTCACCGGTGATGAGCACGGTTACGCGAGACCTGCTGGCGTGCCCGATCAGGGCGAGGACCTCTGCGATCTGCGGGCTGGTGCCGATGATCTTTGTGCTCGGCCCGCGATCCGAGCGCTCAACCCCCGCTGCCGCGGAGGGCTTCGCGGATCGATTGAATTTCGCCATGCCCTGAAATAGTGCTCGCTTCAACTTTTGGGCGGTCGGATCTGCGCCGCAGCAGAAGACATCCGCTGCGCCGCGTTCGCGAAACTCGCGCAGAGGGAAGCCTCCCGCGGATTCGAGCTGCAAGAAGATCGGCGGGAGAGGGCGCCGATGGGAGAGAGCCTCCAATGCCTCGAGCGCTTGTTTCGGATTCTCGCAAGCGAGCAGCAACGCATCGAAATCCCCGAGCGGAAGCGCGCGCGCTCCCGCGACGTCGCGTTCCCAGACGAGTTCGAGCGTCGGGCAGTCGGCCGCCAATGCCACAGCCAGTCGCTCGTCGCCAATCCAGACAATTGATCGAATCGAATCCACCTTAGCCTCCGTCTCCCCCTGCGCGCCGTAAGAGCAATTCGCGTGCCAGTGATGGAGGGCGCACGCGTTCACACGGCGTTGCCGGAGGGGCTCCGCCGGTGGAAATCGGCCGATTCCACCGGCGGCAAACGATCAGGCGTCTAGGGCAATCGCGAATCTCCTGCGGTTTTCTCGCCGGGCTTCGGCCAGGCGCGCGACCCCAGTATGGGGTGGCGCGACGCCGCAAAGGGAAGCTGAAGGCTTCCCCCGCCAGGCGCGCGACTCCAGAAGTGACTCGCGCAGAGTATCGAGTTCCGTCGTCTCGCCCGTGCGCCGATTCCAGCCCGATCAACGCCAGGGTCGCCGCCCGAAATATCGCGATTGGACTGGTGGAGAATGACCCTAAGGGAAAGGAGGTCTACGACGAGAACCTGAGCATGCTGGTGGACGAGATCGATGCACGCCTCTTTGGTGAAGGATGTGTCCCGAAGATTGTGCTCGCTGTGAAGATTGCGCTGTCACGGCAGCTACTTCCGCCCACGCTACGGCACCCATTTTCCAAGGCCCCGATTGCACAGGGGTTTGATCGCGATCAGCACAATCTTTGGGACACGACATTTGGTGAAGAGCTGGTCGAGTTCCTTGGGTGAGGGTTGTGCGAGTTGGCGGAAAAGGGCGCGCTGATCTCGTTTCTGGAGCAGCGTCAGCTTCGCGGCAGGCCGCAGATCGGGTGCCGAGGCCGTAATCGAGCCGCGCTACGTCGGGGGAGAGCCGAGCGTCGAAGACTACTTCCAGCTCGTGGACTTCTGGGTGGACGGACTCCCGGTCCCTCGGGGCGGAAGGGACTCCTCGAAGCCGGATCCGTGAACGGAGGGTCAGAGCGAGCGGCGGTCTCGGCTCCTTCGCCCTTCAAGATCGCGCCGGTGGCCGTGGTGCTGGTTCTCCACAACTACATGGTCAACCGGATTTGGAACGCCCCCTCGAGGGATTAGACAGGGTTAACGAGTTAACAGGCATGACGCTATGAATCGCGCTGTTATATTCTGAGCGGTCCCTTTAGACCACTCATGCCCGGGAGAGAAGTGGAAATGGCAAACGAACCGATTCGACTGAAATATTTCGTGAACAATGAGTTCCACGAATCAGAAACCAAGAGCTACATGGATTGCTACGACCCTTCAACCGGCGAGGTGACCCATCGGGCACCTCAGTGCACCCAGAGAGAAGTGGAATCGGCCATTGAAGCGGCAAAGGCAGCATATCCGGAATGGGCGGATACACCGCCTAACCAGCGTGTTCAGGTTCTATTCAAATTGAAGGCGTTGCTTGACAAGCATCTTGATGAGTTGACTCATATCGTGGCTTCTTCCGAAGGGAAGAAATGGGATGAAGCCATGGGTGATGTGCTCAAGGTTACCGAAGTTGTCGAATATGCATGCGCGATTCCCCACCTCCTGAAGGGCGAGTCGATCATGAATATTTCTCGCGGTTATGACACCGTTTTGTATAACCATCCAGTGGGAGTTTTCGGCGGAATCGCGCCCTGGAATTTTCCGTCAATGATACCCATGGGCTGGATGGCGCCCCTATGTATCGCAACCGGAAATACATTTGTTCTTAAAGCCGCAAGTTTTGTTCCCCAGGCTGTTATGCGTATCGCGGAACTATGGGTTGAAGCCGGACTGCCGCCGGGGGTATTGAACATTGTCACTGCAGGCAGGAATGAGGCTGAAATATTGCTCAAACATCCGGATATTGTGGGAATCAGCTTCGTAGGTTCCACAAAAGTCGGCCGTCATATATATGCGACTGCTGCGGCGAACGGCAAGCGCGTTCAGGCTCTTACCGAAGCCAAGAACCATGCTCTGGTACTCGGTGACTGCAAGCTGGAGCGAACCGCTATGGGGATTGTCAATGCATATCTGGGTTGCGCGGGGGCACGTTGTATGGCGCTGCCCGCAATTGCCGTGGAAGAAAGCGTTGCAGACAAACTGGTTTCTGAATTGATAAGAGCATCGAAAGAGATCAATCTGGGTCCGGCATATGAAAAGTCGACCGGTATGGGTCCGATCGTTAACGCGGGTCACCGCGACTTTATCAACGACTGGATTGAAACAGGCGTCAGAGAAGGTGCCAAACTTGTTCTTGATGGCCGTAACCCTCAGGTTCCTCCCGGATGTGAAAAAGGCTTTTACGTTGGCCCAACGATTTTCGATCATGTCACGGAAGAAATGAGCATTGGCCGCGAAGAAGTCTTTGGCCCGGTGCTTTGCGTGAAACGCGTGAAGGGCTTCGAAGATGGAATAACCATCATGAACAACAGCCGCTTTGCGAACGGTTCTGCGATCTACACACAGAACGGTTACTATGCGAGGCAGTTTTCGCATCGCACCCATGCCGGTATGGTCGGCATCAATGTCGGTATTCCCGTGCCAATCGGGATTTTCGGATTTACAGGGCACAAGGATTCCTTTTTTGGCGATTTGCACACGATGGGAAGTGATGGCATTCGATTCTTTACCGAGCAGAAAAACGTGACCGCTACATGGTTTGATGAGACAGGCGACAAATCTGTTGCGGGAGTCGATACCTGGGACGGTACGATGAGTTCCATGCCTACCGACGACAAGTAAAGGGAATTTGCCACCAACGGCGAGGGCAGGACGGGCGGCGGCAACATCACGCTGCCCGTCAGCGCCCGGGGCTAGGGCGTGGGGATATTCGAGGCAGGCGCCCACCCACGATCTCGATCGCCACGCCGAGCGACGGCGCCTCTGCCGCCGTCTGGTCGGCGATCACTCCAGTAGCGAAACCAGATCGAATAGCGAAATGATCCCGGCGATTTCCAGCTGCCCCTCGGTTCCTGGAGACGAAACCAGAACGCGGTGGATCCGATGCTTGCGGATCAGTGCCGCGACCTCCTTGATTGGGCTGTCTGGTGCGACGCAGATCGGGTCTTTCGTCATCACTTCGCCAACGGGAATCTCCGAAAGCCCTTCTCTCAGGTGGTCCAGGTCGACGCTGAGACTCGCGTAGCCGGACGACTCGCAGAAGTAGTCTGCGACGGTGCGGCTCACGTCGTGGTCCTCGTCCTCGGCCCGCATGAGGTCGCGAATGCTCACGACACCTACGAGCAGCCCATCATCGTCGACAACCGGTGCGCCAGTGATGTCGTGGCGCACGAAGAACTGATGTGCTTCGAGAAGACTGTTGCTTTCGTTGAGTACGAGCACTGCAGTTTGCATCACATCGCGTGCCGTAGTGGTCATCGTTGGACTCCCTGTTGGCCCTCTTGGCCTGGTTGAGCATCTCTGGCCCTCAGTCGCTTGGATGAGGAGCTGTGTGCCAATCCCAGTGTGCCGCGCATGGAATTCTTTTGCACCAGTCTGAGGCGAATTGCCACTCAGATGGCGATCGGATGCCAATCAGGGCGCCCCGGCTCCCGAGCAAGGCGCCCCGCAAATCGTTCGTGTAAAACGATTGCGGGTGAAGAGAATCTAGGCGCGCAGCTCCAGCAGTGACTCCCGCAGGATGTCGAGTGCCTCGTTGGCGAGTTCGTCACTCGCCGTGAGCGGCGGTAGGAAGCGCACCACGTTGCCGCGGATCCCGCAGGAGAGCAGGATCAATCCCTTTGTGGCGGCCTTCTGCACGACGGCCTTGGTGAGTTCTGCGTCGGGTGCGCGCGTCTTGCGGTCGGTTACGAGTTCCATCGCCGCCATCGCGCCGAGGTGGCGGATGTTGCCGATGCAGGATCCCGCGGGTTCTTCGGACAGCGCCTGGACCCGTTTGGAGATCAGGTCGCCCAGTCGCAACGCGCGCTCGGCGAGCTTCTCTTCTTCGACCACGTCGATCGCGGCGAGTGCGGCCGCGCAGGAGAGCGGCGAACCCGCATAGGTGCCGCCGAGGCCACCGGGGGGCGGGCCGTCCATGATTTCGGCTTTGCCGGTAACCGCCGAGAGCGGGAAACCGCCCGCGAGGCTCTTGGCCGTCGTCATCAGGTCGGCTTCGACACCCGCGTACTCGGAGGCGAACATGCGCCCCGTGCGCCCGAAGCCGGTCTGGATTTCGTCGATGATCATCACGATTCCGTGCTGGTCACAGACCCGTCGGAGCGCTTGCAGAAACTCCGGCGGGGCCGGGTAGAAGCCGCCTTCGCCGAGCACGGGCTCGACGATCATCGCGGCCACGCGCGCGGGGTCGATGTCGCTCGCAAAGAGGCGATCGAGTGCGGAGAGCGCGGCGTCGACGCTGATCCCGAGATACTCGATCGGGTAGGGGGCGTGAAAAACCTCTGGGGAGAGGGGACCGAATCCCGCCTTGTAGGGAACGACCTTGCCGGTGAGGGCGAGCGCGAACAGCGTGCGTCCGTGGAAGCCGCCACTGAACGCGATCACCCCAGAGCGCCCGGTGTGGGCGCGGGCGATCTTGACCGCATTCTCGACCGCCTCAGCTCCCGACGAGAGCAGCAGCGTCTTCTTGGGCGTATCCCCAGGGCACGAGTGCGTTCAGCCGCTCGGCGACCTGGACGTAGCGCTCGTAGGGCGTCACCTGGAAGCAGACGTGGCTCATCTTCTCGAGTTCAGCGGATACTGCCGCCTTCACCTTCGGGTGAAGGTGGCCCGTGTTGAGGACCGCGATGCCGGCCGCGAAATCGATGTATCGCTTGCCTTCCACATCCCAGAGTTCCGCGTTCTCAGCGCGCTCGCAGAAGATCGAATGCATGGTTCCGAGGCCTGCGGGGATGGCGTCCTGGCGGCGCTTCGACAGTTCTGAGTTGCTCGACATGATGGCTGCTCCGTGTCGGCCGGTGCTCGCTGTCGGCCTTGAGGGTCGCGCGTTTGGGCCGGCGTCTTCTTCCAGCCGGTGCTCGCTATCGGGCCTGAGATTGAATCGCGCTCGTTTCCCGGCGTCAAGCGTGGTGGAAGCCCGATCTGGCTCGGGCCGGCGGGTTCCACTGGCCACGCCGAGCGGTGGCCTTCGACGCGGCCCCGTTTTTGGCTGGCGGGGTCCGGGTTCAACCTGGTTCGAATCTTCCGCAGGCGCGCGATCGACTTCCAGCCCGCGCTCCCCGGTCGAATCGTTTCACGCAGGAATCTCAACATTTGGACCCGAAGCGTCGATGGACTCGAAGGCAGAAGGATCAGCAAGCGCCGTAGTGGAGGGAGTTTTTCGAATGAGTAAGCGGTCGGAAGCGAGCGAAAACCCCCTCGAGGATCTGAAGCGACGCAACGCGGACCTCGAAGTCCTCTACGAGACCGTTATGGATCTGAGTTCGACGCTCTCCGTCGAACGGGTTCTGCAACGCCTTCTCGACCGCACCCTCCTGCATCTCGAAGCCGAGATCGGCTCGATTCTGCTGCTGGGCGACGACGATCATCTGCGCGTGATGGTGTCCAAGGGGCTTCCCGCGGATGTCGTCGAGCGCACGGAGATGAAGATCGGCGAGGGCATCTCGGGCCATGTGGCGCTGCACGGGCAACCGCTGATCGTTGAAGATGTAGAGGCACACCCCACATTTCGCCGCCGCAATCGCGAGCGCTACTACACGTCGACGCTGATTTCGGCTCCGCTGGTTCGCAACGGCGTGCTGCTCGGCGTGATCAACATCAACAACAAGACCAACCGGGAACCCTTCCAGCCACACGATCTTCGCCTGCTCGAAGCGATCGCTGCGCACGCCGCGATTGCGCTCGGCAACGCCCGAAAATACGAAGACACGTTGCGGCTCTCGCAGATCGATGGGCTCACCGGGCTCGCAAATCACGGCCACTTCTACAAGACGCTCGAGCGCGAGCTCGAGCGCGCCCGGCGCTACGAGCGCGGCCTTGCGCTCGCGATGATCGATATCGATCACTTCAAACAGTACAACGATCGCAACGGCCACCGCGCGGGTGACCAGGCCCTGGTCGCCGTGGCGAGGATCATCGGCGATCGCTCGCGTGCACACGACGTCGTGGCGCGCTATGGGGGCGAGGAGTTTGCAATCATCCTGCCGGAGACCGCGGTCGACGGCGCGCATGCCTTTGGCGACAAATTGCGAACCGCCGTCGAGGGGGTTTCGCTCGACGGCGAAGATCCCCTCACCATCAGTGTCGGGGTGGCCGCATTCGGGATGAACATCACCGCGACCGGCCAACTGGTGGATGCCGCAGATACGGAGCTCTACCGCGCCAAGTCCCTGGGCCGCAACCGCACCTGCTCGCCCGGCTCTTCCTGAGGCCGCCGCCCCAATCGGCGCGAGGCTTCGGCCGCCCCTGATTTGATTTCGGAAGATCGCCGAATCCGGCTAGACTGGCATCCAGTCGATTTTTCGGAGGTCTCGCGGTGGCCAAATTCAGCCAGCCAATCATCTCGCGCCGAGAGTTCGTGTGCGGCGCTGCAGCGCTGTCGGGTGCGGTCTTGCTGCCCGCGAGCGTTGCGTGGCCAAGCGATGCGAAGTTTCAGGTTTCGAAGGCCGCGCAGGCGGCGATCGAGAAGAGCAAGCTGATCTACATCACGCCGATCAAGGGCGACGGCGACGAGAGCGCCTGCCACGCGGAGGTCTGGTTCTACGCGGATGGTACGGATCTCCTGGTCGTGACCAAGCAGGAACTCTGGCGGTCGCAGGCCGTGAAGCGGGGGCTCGATCGCGCGCGAATCTGGGTGGGCGATTTCGGCGTCTGGAAGCGCTCGAAAGGCGCGTTCAAGGAGGCACCCACGTTTCTCGCGCAGGTCGAGCACATCACCACGGATGCCGAAGCGGTGGCGCGCACGCTGAAGGCGATGACTGTCAAATACGCCGATGAGGGCTGGAGCACTTATGGCCCGCTTTTCAAAGAGGGCCTCGCAGATGGACGTCGCGTGCTGCTGCGCTATCGCCCCGTGGCCGCCTAGCGGCACGGCGAGGTCGTTGGCATGACCGGAAACGACGCTTCGTTGGTGCAGTTGAAGGCGCCCCCCGCGCTCGATGCCGTAGTGCGCCCTCCCGGTTCCAAGAGCCTCACGAATCGGGCCCTGCTGCTCGCCGCGCTCGCGCGGGGTCGGACGCGACTTTCCGGTCTGCTGATCGCCGACGATACGCGACGCATGCGGACGTGCATGGAGCGGCTCGGAGTTTCGATCCGCGAGACGGATCCGACGACGCTCGAGGTCGACGGTTGCGGGGGTGTGTTTGCGCCACCGACCGGTGACGGACCGCTGTTTGCGGGATCCGCGGGAACGGTTGCGCGCTTTCTCACCGCGGTACTCGCCGCGAAGCCGGGCGAGGCGACGGAAGCGGTCGAACTCGACGCTTCCCCCCAGATGCGGGCGCGCCCGATGGGCCAACTGCTCGATGGGTTGCGCGAGCAGGGTGCGGATATTCGATGCCTCGGGGTCGAGGGGTTCCTGCCGATCGCGATCGGTCCCCACTCGTCACTTCGCGGTGGCGAGGTGGCGTTTTCGCGCCCCGCTTCTTCACAGATCGTCTCCGCGATGCTCCTGGCCGCGAGCCTTTCCGAAAAACCGACGCGCGTGGTTCTGCGCGAGGGGACTCCCGCACAGCCCTATGTAGACATGACGATTCGCGTGCTGGAGCACTTTGGCGGTTGTGTGCGCTGGGAGGGCGGCGAAGTGATCTCCGTCGAGCCGCGTACGCTGATGGCGCGGGATTACGGGGTCGAGCCGGACGCCTCGTCTGCGAGCTACTTCCTTGCGTTGGCCGCGATTCACGGTGGGGAAGTGACGATCCGAGACCTCGGATCCCAAAGCCTCCAGGGGGATGCTGGTTTCTACCGCGTACTCGAAAAGATGGGCGCGGATGTCGAGCAGACCGAGACGACCACGCGCGTTCGCAGCCGCGGCCGGCTGCGCGGTATCGAGATCGACATGGGAGAGATGCCGGACATGACGCTCACGTTGGCCGTGGCGGCGCTCTTCGCCGAGGGCAGTACGGCGATCCGCGGCGTCGAAGTGCTGAGGCACCACGAAACCGACCGGCTCGCGGCGGCGACATGCGAACTCCGCAAGCTCGGCGCGACGGTCGAAGAGCGCGACGACGGACTCCTGATCGATCCCCCGAGCGCGGGCTTGAAAGCCGGCGTTTCGATCGACACCTATGACGACCATCGCATGGCGATGGCTTTTTCGACGATCGGCGACGTCGCAATTCGCAATCCGGGCTGTGTGGCAAAGACTTTTCCGGATTATTTTGCGGAACTCGAGCGGCTCGGAATGGTCGCGGCCGCGTCGGAGTGAGCCGGCTCTTGAGCCCGCGCGGGTATCGCATATCGGGTCAGCATGTCGGCTAAATGGCAACCCGGACAACTGCTGTTTGCGGGTTTCGAGGGGCTCGAACTGCCTGAGGACCTCGCGCGTTTGATCGCCGCGGGCCGCGTCGGTGGGGTGGTCCTGTTCGCGCGCAATGTCGGCGATCCCGATCAGGTCCAAAGCCTGAACGCGGCACTTCACGCCTGCGCGCCCGAGGGTGCGCGGCTGCTGATCGCGATCGATCAAGAGGGCGGGCGAATTCAGCGACTGCGCGATCCCTGGACACAGTGGCCGCCAATGCAAAGACTCGGCGAGGCTGACGATCTGGAGATGACGGCTGCGGTCGCGCGTGCGCTCGCGGTCGAGTTGTCGAATCTCGGGATCGGTCTCGATTTTGCGCCGTGTGTGGATGTCGACACCAATCCCGCGAATCCGATCATCGGAGATCGCAGTTTTGGCCGCGAGCCGACGCGCGTGGCCGCCCATGCGGCTCCTTTCATTCGCGCCATGCAGGAGGCCGGTGTCGCCGCTTGCGCGAAGCACTTCCCCGGCCACGGCGACACCGCTTGCGACAGCCACCTCGAGTTGCCACGCCTCGACCACGACCTCGCGCGCCTGCACGCGGTGGAGCTACCTCCGTTCGCCGCTGCGATCGAGGCCGGCGTTGCGAGCATCATGACGGCCCACGTATTGTTCCCCGCCCTCGACGCGAAGCGGCCCGCCACCCTGTCGCCCGACGTGATGGCGATCCTGCGGGAAGAACTCGGGTACGACGGTGTGGTCTTTTCGGACGATCTCGAGATGAAGGCCGTCGCCGATCACCACAGCCCGAAAGCGCTGGTCGACGGCTGCCTGGAGGCCGGGGTGGACTCGCTGCTGGTCTGCCGGGATCCCGGGCTTCGCGAAGAGGTGCTTCGCGGGCTGGAGCGCGCGCCCGATGCGAGACTCGAGAACCCGTTGCGGCGCATGATCGAACTCAAGCGCTGCTTCGCGGGTCTGCGCGAACCCGGCGAGAGTGCCGACGGAGATCCCCTCGCGCCTCCCTACGCCGACCACCGGACCCTCGCCGACCGCTTCGCGTAGCGGGCTGCCGATGCGACTGGAACCGATCGAACAACTCGACGATCCGCGGATCTCGATCTATCGCAATGTCAAAGACTCGGCGCTGCGCGACGCTCGCGGCCTGTTCGTGGTCGAGAGTCGTCTGTGCGTGCAGCGCCTGATCTCGGATTCGGATTATTCAGTCTGCTCCGTGCTGGTGACGGAGACGGCGCTCGAGGCACTCGGCGAAGTTCTCTCGCAGCTCGAAGAATCGATACCGATCTATGTCGCCAGTTCAACCCTCCTCGAAAAGCTGGTTGGATACAACCTCCACCGCGGCTGCATCGCGCTCGCGCAGCGCGGTGCGGAGCGTTCGTTGGACGAAATCCTGGAATCGCAGCCCCGGCTGCTGGTCGGGCTGAAACAGGTCGCGAACCCCGAAAACGTCGGCAATGTCTTCCGCAACGCGATGGGATTTGGCGCCGATGCCGTGTTGCTCTCGCGCGATTGTGCAGATCCCCTCTATCGCAAGGCCGTGCGCGTTTCGATGGGGGGAACGCTGCTGACGCCGTTCGCCCACCTGAACGGCTGGCCCGATGTGATCGAACGGCTTCGGGCGGCGGGCTTTGCGACCGTGGCGCTTTCGACGGAGTCCGGGGCGATCGATCTCGCTGCGTTGGGGGGCGAGGCCGCAGTCGACCAGCGGATCGTCCTCATCCTCGGTTCGGAATCCGAAGGTCTCGATGAGGCCACCCTCACGGCCGTCGATTGGCGGGTGAGAATCCCGATGGCTTCCGGCGTGGACTCCCTGAACGTCGCAACGGTCGCCGGGATCGCACTGCACCACTGTTTTAGACTGCTTCAATCGGACTAAACGCCGACCCGCTGAGCGGTTCACTCCTGCGCCCGACGTGTTCGAGGGATGCTGACACCACGGCTTTACGGTTTCCGGGAAACCGCGATTCTCCCCCTTTCAACAGCCGTATCGCTGGCACCCCAGGTTCAAGTCTGCGAATCGACCAGACGATGTGCAGCGAAGGGGCACGGGTTTTCGTCGCAGGAAACTCCGGGCCTAAGAGGCGTTTCGATGCTCGAAGAGCTGGTACAGGAAGCGGGCATTCTCATCGTGTTCCTGGCTGGAATTTCCTATGTCGCTGTAGGAATCTACCTACTTCAGACGGCGGCACGCGAAAATGGCGGCCCGAGTTATTTTCTCGGCTGGGCGCTGCTCTGTAACGGATTCTCGTTTGGATTTTCTGAAATCGGATTCGTTTCAGGTTACGAAGAATTTCGCCTGCCGCTCACGTTCGCTGGCCGGATTTGTGCGGCCGCCTGTTGCGTTTCGATCGCGCTGTTCACGTGGAAGGTCTTCCGCCGCGACTCGAGCTGGGGCGGCTTTGCAGTCGGGTTCAGCTTCGCTCTGATCTTGATTGGCTTGGTGATTTCGGCGGTGGAGGGAGACTGGGAGGGTTACGCGCCGTTGTCCTCCAGGGGATTCTGGTTCGAGTGGGTGGGCAGCGCGGCGCCGTTCGTGTGGATGGCGTTCGAATCCATTCGGCAGTATCTGATTTCTCGACGTCGGATCCCGCTCGGTTTGATCGACCCGGTCATCTCCAATAGGTACTTCCTGATCGGTTTCTACTCGAGCCTCGCCTCGTTTACCTACTTCATCTACATCCCGATGTACATCGTCTACGAGCTCCACGGTGTGTGGTCGGGCTGGCTCGACCTTTCACTCGGTGTGGTCGAAGTCATCTCCGTGATGGCGTTGTGGCTCGCCTTCGCCACGCCGCGCTTCTATCGAAAGTGGCTCAGCGCTTCCGCGCCCGAAGCGCCGAAAACCTAGCCTCCGAACTCACCGAAGGGTCGCCGCCTGGGTGCGGGCACCTTCGGACGCGTGGATGCTCACAAACGACATGCGGACGAAGCTCGCGACGGATCTTCGGCGGGCCGGAATCTCGACACACAGCCACCGGCACGCACTGTCGGACCCGCCTACAGCGGCCGAGAAGAGGCCGGCCGAAGCCGCGTCCGAAAGCTAAGCTTCGGCTGGAACCGGTGATCCGAAACCTGAAACCAGTATGCCGTCTGCGGCAGCCTGAAGCCAAGGGGCTTCGATGCTCGATCTCAATTTCAAGGCCTTGAGCAGCGCGGAACTGTCGATTCCGGCCGGCTGGCTCACCCTGTGTCACGCGTGCGATCTTCCGAGCCGCGTCGGAGACGTTCCAGTGGGCGGCACCGCTCGCTGCCCGCGCTGTGGCAGTGTTCTCTATAAGAGGGTTGGGGACAGCCTCGATCGAACGCTCGCGTTCGCCCTGGCCGGCCTGTTTTTGTTCATCGCCGCCAACGCATTCCCATTCCTCGCACTCAAGATGCAGGGAAACGTCACGCACACCACGCTTTCGACGGGCGTGCGCTCCCTCTACGAACAGGGATCGCCGATCGTCGCATCGCTGGTTCTGCTGACGACGATCCTCGCACCGTTATTGCAGATCTCTTCGCTGATCTTCGTGCTGGGGCCATTGCGTTTGGGATTGCGCATACCCGGACAGGCGCGCGTGTTTCGCGTGCTGCGCAGCGTGCAGGCCTGGAGCATGATGGAAGTCTTCATCATGGGGGTCCTGGTTTCCCTGGTGAAATTGCTCGACATGGCCCAGATCGTGCCCGGGCTCGCGCTCTGGTCGTTCGTGCTGCTGATTCCGGTGTTGGCGGCCGCGTCATCATCGCTGGACGCAGAGTGGGTCTGGCGACGGATTGGGCTCGAAGAATGACCCCGAATTCTGAGACTTCCAGAGGTGAAAACCTCGCGAGCTGTCACGATTGCGGTTTCGTCGTTGCGCTCGAAGGCGGTGCACATCACGCTGCGACACATTGTCCGCGCTGTCACGCAGTCGTTCACCGGCGCAAGCCCGACAGCCTCAACCGAACCTGGGCGCTCGTGATCACGGCGGCGATGCTCTACGTGCCGGCCAACATCTTCCCGGTGATGAGGGTAATCTCGCTCGGAAAGGCGCAGGAAGACACGATCCTCAGTGGCGCCATCTACTTGCTGGTTCACGGGATGTGGCCGCTTGCGCTGATCGTCTTTTTCGCGAGCGTGGTGGTGCCGCTGTTGAAGTTGATCGCGTTGACTTTTCTGTTGATTTCCGTTCAAAAAGGCTCGAGTTGGCGGCCCGTGGAGCGGACCAAGCTCTTCCACGTCGTCGAGGCCGTGGGGCGTTGGTCGATGACCGATATCTACGTGGTCACGATCCTGGTCGCTCTGGTCAGCCTCGGGAAATCTCGCCACCATCGAAGCCGGGATGGGTGCCGTATACTTCGCGGGCGTCGTCGTCATGACGATACTCGCGGCGGAGAGTTTCGATCCGAGACTGATCTGGGATCGGGTGAGGGAGTAGCATGGCTGAGGGCGAAAGAAACTCGGACGGCCCGAATACTGCCTCGTCTGGTGGCGTCCGCGACGCCGTCATCGAGCAGCGCAGCCGGCCGTCGATTGTCTGGATCATTCCCGATCGTCGCGGCGCTGGTTGGCGGCTGGCTCACCTATCACACGTTTTCGCAGCGCGGCCCCGCCGTGACGATCACCTTTGCAACTGCCGAGGGGCTCGAGGCCGGCAAGACAAAGGTGAAATACAAAGATGTGGAGATCGGTTCCGTCGAGTCGATCGAACTGGCGGGAGGTCTGTCGCACGTCGTCGTCACGGCGCGATTGGTAAAGGACGCCATTCCCTATCTGACCGAGAACACCCGGTTCTGGGTCGTCCGCGCCCACGTGAGCGCCGGACACGTCTCTGGGCTCAGCACGCTCTTTTCAGGCGCCTACATCGGGATCGATCCCTTCGCACGAGGGCGAGAGTCGGAGGGCGTTCGAGGGCTTGGATGTTCCGCCCGTGGTGACTTCGGACGCAGACGGGAGCCTGTTTACGCTGCGTTCGCCCGAGCTGCGATCGTTCGAGATCGGCTCGCCAGTGTATTTTCACTCCATCAAGGTCGGCCAGGTCGCGAGCTACGAATTGGACGAGAGCGGTCTATTCGTGACCACGAAGGTGTTCGTCATGGCGCCGCACGACAAACGCGTTCAGCGCAATACCCAGTTCTGGAATGTCAGTGGGGTCGACATGTCGTTGAGCGCGGAAGGCGTCGAGGTCGACACGGTATCGCTGACCTCGCTTCTGATCGGCGGAATCGCGTTCGACACGCCCAGCAACCTCGAACCAGGCGGGCCCGTCGAAGAGGGGAGGGTCTTCGCCCTCTACAAGAATCGGATCGCAACCCGGGAACCGGTTCTAGGCGTAGGGAATCGGTTCCTGCTGGAATTCGAGCAGTCGGTGGGCGGCTTGTCGAAGGGGGCGCCGGTGCAGTTTCGGGGGAATCAGGATCGGAGAGGTGCTCGACGTCAAGCTCGTCTTCGACCTGAAGTCGGCGATTCCGCGCATCCCCGTGTTGATTGAAGTCCACCCCGAGTTGATCGAGTTCACTGGGCAGGAAGAGGGTACTCGAAAAGAACGCTGGCAGAAGATGGTGGCGCGCGGGATGCGCGCACAGCTTCAGACGGGGAACCTCCTCACGGGGCAACTCCTCGTCGGTCTCGACTTCTATCCCGATGCTCCGCCAGCGGAGATCGACTGGAGCGGCCCGGTTCCCCGGTACCCGACGATTCCAAGCCCGATCGAAGAGCTCAAGGCGGGGCTGATGCAGTTCGTCAATCGTCTGTCGAGCATGCCGCTGGAGCAGATCGGAGCGAACCTGAATCAGACGCTGAAAGAGCTGAGCGCGTTGGGCGAGTCACTGAACGAGGAGATGATGCCTTCGCTCGTCGCGACGCTCACCGAAGCCGAGAAGACGCTCGCGTCGGCAGATTCGCTGATCGCGCCGGATTCAGATGCGAGTGTCGAGCTCAGGCGATTGTTGTTCGAGCTGGCGGATGCCGCGCAGGCGATCCGGCGGCTCGCCGAGCAACTCGAGCAGCATCCCGAGTCGCTCATTCGGGGTAAGAAGGGGGCCGGACAATGAAACTGCTCCGACGTGCGACGATCTGCAGGGTGGCGGCGATCGTCGCCGCAGGTCTCGCGGTGAGCTGTTTGGGTAGCAGCCCGAACGTCAGCCTCTACACGATGAACCCGATATCCGACTCTGCGGTCACAGGTGTCGCCGACGGCTTGGCGATTGGCGTGGGGCCGATCCGCGTGCCGCGCTATCTCGATCGGCCCGAGTGGGTGATGCGGCCGGGTGGGTCGACTTCTCAGCTCGAGGTCGACGACTTCCGTCGTTGGGCGGGAGGATTCTCGTCCAATGTCTTGAGTGTCCTGGGCGAGAATCTCGGCGCCAAACTCGGTACGCAGCAGGTGGTCGTCTATCCCACCCAGAGCGCGTTTGCGTTGGACTATCGGGTTTCGGTGAATTTCCACGCATTCGAGGGGGTTGGTGGAGAAGTGGTGGTACTGCGTGCGAACTGGCTGATTCGTGCAGGCGGCGGCGGGGCCGGGCCCTGGAGCGGGCACTTCGCGATTCGCACGCCGATTGCGGGCCGTGGCGCCGATGCGCTGGTCGCTGCCCACAACGAGGCTTTGGATTTGCTTGCCGAGGCGATCGCGTTGCGGATCGCGAGCCTGCCAGTGAGTAAAGCGGGTTCCGACGGCTCGGACGGTCAGCCGTCGGATTGACGCTGCGTCGACCGGTCGTTCACCCTTCCGGGATCGCGAGAACCGGGCAGTTCGCCGCGCGCACGACCTGTTCGGTCATGGTTCCTCGCAGCCTGTCGAGGATTCCGTCGCGCCCCGTGGTGGTCATGACGATCAGCTCGGCACCCTTCTTCTCGGCAACGCGTAGGATCGCATCGACGACGTCGCCGCTTTCGTAATGCTTTTCGCTCGTCCAGCCCATCTCGTCCGGAATGTCGACGGCAGGCGCCTTGCCTCTATCACCGACGTGGAGCAAATCGAATACGCCCCCGTCGTCGTCCAATGCGCGCACGAATGCCCTCGCGAGGTTGATCGCGGGCCGGGAGCGGGGCTTGTGGTTGAACGGAATCAGGATCCGGTCCAGCGTCACGCGCCCGGTATCCCCATCGACGAATCCGCTGGTGTGGCTCGGCACGAAGAGTGTCATGGCCCGCGTCTTGCGCGCGACGGGTTCCGCGAACGACGGCTTGAGAAAGCGCGGAATTCCCTCGCGCCCCTCGCTCGAAAGCACCACGAGCTGCGCGGGATTCTCTTGTAGATAACTGGTGACCGTTTTGACTGGCTTCGGTCCGCGGCCGGCGATCTTCTCCACCGTCATACCGAGTTCCGAAATCGCACGCGTCGAGCTGCCCTTGGGCAGCTCGCCCCAGCGTTCGAGGGTCTGCCGAACACCCGGGAAGTCCTTCCAGCTGACCTTGTCGCCACCGCTGTTGGCGGCGTGGAGGATGGTCAGCTCTGATTGGGCGAGCAACGCGATCTTGAGCGCGTGCGCGAAGGCTACGAAGCTGGCCTCCGATAGATCGGTCGGGTGGAAGATCGAATCGATCGGGATTGCGATTTCATTGTTCACAGCCACGGCGAGCCTCCAAGCCAGAAAAATGTAAGGGTTCGCCGATCACCGCTGCGGCTCCCGTTGGTTTACTAGAAATGCGTTCATCCAATCGGATCAATTGCTGCTCGAAGACGCGGGTTGCTCATCGAAGTATGACCAGGGAAATTCGGGCTCGATGATCGGCTCGAAGCCGGCGGGTGCTTCGAAAGGCGCCGAGACGAACTCGTAGGTGCCCACGAGCACCCGAACTACGATCTTCCCGAGCCCCGAAAACGAAGCCGAGCGGTATGCCTGCGCCCGCGCCGTGCTGCCGACTCTGTTCGACCATATTGCCCGGAATCTCCAGGAAGCAAGTCGTCATCGCCGCCAGTCCGCGCCCGGCCTTTCGAGCGGAGGTGTACTCGACCGCCTGACTCAGCGACGGAGCCAGCAGGATGCCAATGAGCGCCGCGTACAGCGCGGCGCGGCGAAAATTCCGCTGCCGTGAGGTCTGATCCGGTGTACAACCAAGCATGTTCGAACTCCTCTAGGTTTAGAGGTGCTATCCCACCACGCCTCGGCGATGGGTTCAAGTGCCTTTTCCGATACTTTCGGCCGCTGGCGCGGAAAATGCCAACGAAGCGCTCTCTGAGCGCACGAGAACCGGAAACGTCGCAAATCTGGGCTGACTTCGCGAATTTCTATTGAGGGCGGGCTCTTGAATCGGCCGAGCATTTCGGTCTAGCGTCGGTGTGGGGCTCTGGGAAAGAGTGATCTCGAGATGACGGCCTGGGAAGACGAAACTGCGTTCGCTGACCGACGCGGCCGCATTGGTCGGGGCGCGGGACACGCTGGGTCTGCCGCTGGCTACGGGGCAGCCGTCGGCCTTTCTCCACGCGCTCGGTGAGCGCGATGATTTCGAAGAACTGGTCGTATTCAGCGCGCTCCTGAGCGACCTCTTTCGCATCTTCACCCGGCGCGGTGTCCAGTTGCGCAGCGGGTTCTTCGGACCCGTGGAGCGCGGGCTCCGCGCGGCCGGCCATGACGTGCGTTTCGTGCCCGCCGATTTTCGTCGATTTCGCGACATTGCGACTGCGTTGTGCCCCCGGGTCGTGGCGACGGCAGCGACGCCGCCGGACGCGGCGGGGCAGATGAGCCTGTCGCTTCACGCGGGAGCTTCGGTGGACGAATTGCATCGCGCGGGCCGCGATCCGGAGCGGCTGCTCGTTGTCGAAGTGAATCCCGCGCTGCCGCGCACCTTCGGAATCCCACCCGAATTTCCGCACGCAGTTTCCGTCGACGAAGCGGATGTGATCGTCGAAAGCCACCGGCCTCCGCTCATCCTCGCCGATCCGCCCAGCACTCCCGTCGATCGGGCGATCGCCGAACACGCGCTGCCGTATATCGCAAGCGGTTCGACGATCCAGGTCGGAATCGGCGGTGTGCCCAGCGAACTCGCCGACCTCCTGGTCGAACACGCAGGCTCCGACTACGGAATTCACACTGAAATGTTTACAACGGGACTCATGCGTCTGCACCAGGCGGGAAAGGTCACGAACCAGAAGGGAGTCTACGACGGCTACTCGATCACCACGTTCGCCGCCGGCACGCAGGAACTCTACGATTGGCTCGATGGCCGAGAGGAAGTGCGCTTCCTCCCCGTCGATCAGGTGAACGCTCCGGCGATCATCGCTCAGAATCGACAGTTCGTTTCGATTAACGGCGCGTTGGCTTTGGATCTCTTCGGTCAAATTGCCGCGGATCGCGTCGGCGCACATCAGTACTCCGGCATCGGTGGGCATATGGACTTCGTATCCGGGGCCGCATTCTCGTCCGGCGGCCATTCGCTGATTTGTCTGCCCTCGACGGTCGAAATCGAAGGCAAGCGCAGCTCGCGGATTTCGGCGCAGCTCGAACCCGGTGCGTGTATCACGACGCCGCGGCACGAGGTCGATGTCGTGGTGACGGAGTTCGGGGCGGCCGAGCTCGCCCAGCGAAGCGAAGAGGAGCGAGCGGATGCGCTGATTGCAATCGCTCACCCCGAGTTTCGCGATGAGCTTCGGGAGGCGTGGGGGCGGATCAACGGTTAGCGGGGAAGGGCGGTTGGCGAACCTCGGTACTTCACCGCGGTGCCTCGGAATCAGTCTACGCCGGCCTTTATCGGCTCTTCCAGGTCGTCCGCTTCGAGGAGCCGAGCGCGGTGCATTCCGTACCGCACCGCATGTCGAACCGCGGCCAGCCCGTCCCCAATGCTTCCGAGTGGCGTCACGCCGTTTTCAACCAGCCGCTCGGCCATCTTCTCGGGAACCGTCTTGCCGAAGTTGCTGATCATGACGGATGGCTTGCCGATGTTGCCGCGAGCCTCGATGAACGAATTGCCGATGCTCTCCCAGTTGGAGAGGTCGCTGTACTCGGGGTGCCGGAAAGTCGTGAATCAGCGCGACCACATCGTACTGCTCGTCGCGCAACATGTCTTCGAAGCAGCGAACTTCGAGTTCAGGCTTTCCCCAGATCTGGGTGTTGAAGTCAAAGGGATTCGTGAGATTGACGAAGTCCGCGATGTATTCCTGAAAGTTTGCTCGCTGAGCCGGCGAGAGCGGCGGAAGTTCAAATCCGAGTTCCGACGCACAATCCGCAGCCATCGCGGAATCCGCACCTGAACAGGTCAATACGCCGAGACGCTTGCCTGGCAATGCCCCCGAAGTGCAGAACATCTTCAGGCTCTCGAACATTTCGGGGATGGAGCGAACCCGCACCACACCCAATCGATCGAACATCGCCTGGTAGAACGCGTCGACGCCGGCCGCGGAACCCGTGTGGTGCAATGCCATCTGGCTGCCGATCTCGGATGCGCCGCTCTTGAGGACGACGATCGGTTTGCCGGCCTGGAGCGCTCGTACGGCGGCGCGCCAGAACTTCGGGATGTCGCGCAGCCCTTCGACGTAGAGACCGATGGCGGATACGCGCGGATCGTCGACCAACACGTCGATGAAGTCGCTCGCTTCGAGCACTGCCTGGTTGCCGTTGGAGATCAAGTGCGAGAGCGGCAGCGCGCGGTCGGCCATGCTGAGGATCAAGCCCAGGTTTCCGCTCTGGCTGATGATCGCCGCCCCCCGATCGACGGGCCTGCCGCCGTGGAAGTCGGCCCAGAGTGCGGTGCGGTCGAGGTAGTTGAGGACGCCGTAGCAATTCGGCCCGACCACGGCCATCTCGCCTGCGGCCTCTCGCAACTGGTCCTGCAGGTCGGTCCTGCCCGATTCTGCGAAACCCGCCGCAAAACAGACAGCACCCGCGCAGCCCGACGCGCGAAGTTCCGCAACCAGCTCGACGGTCAATTCTGCGCGAACCGCCAGATAGGCAGCGTCTGGCGTTTCCGGTAGATCTGCGATCGAAGCGACTGTGGGAACGCCTCCGATCTCGGGATGCTTGGGATTGACGACCCAGATCTCGCCGTCGTAACCAATCGTTCGAGCGGCTTCGATCGGGATGGAGAGATCGCGACCGCCGATGAAGGCGATTTTCCGCGGATTCAACAGGCGCTGGATGTTTGCGCGACTTCCCATTGCGCCCCCCATTCCATGTCGAAACCCGGCCGGCGATGATACAGTAACCGGTCATCTTCATCTTCTTTGCGGGGGCGAATCCTTGAACCACCTACCCGTTTTTGCGCCGAATCTCCTCGATGGAAAACTCGCTCTCATCACTGGGGGCGGAACCGGAATTGGCTTTGCGACGGCGCGCGAACTCGGCAGCCTCGGCGCCCGGATCGTCATCGCTGCGCGCGATTTCGAAAGGCTCGAGAAAGCGGCGGCCGCGTTGAACGCGGAGGGGATCGAAACCCACGCACACGCCGTCAACATTCGCGATGAAGGCGAAGTCGACGCACTCTTCGAGGCAGTCGTCGACCAGTACGGGCTACCCGACATCCTCGTGAACAATGCGGGAGGTCAGTTCGAGGCCCCGGCCGCGGAGATTTCGGCGAATGGCTTTCGCGCGGTTGTGGATTTGAATCTAAACGGTACGTGGCACATGAGTTCAGCGTTCGGGCGCCGCTTGCTCGAGGCCGGCAAGCCCGGAGACATCGTCAACATTGCGATCGTCGTGAACAATGGATCGCCCGGCTACGCGCACGCGGCTGCCGCCCGGGCGGGTGTGACCAACTTGACCAAGACGCTGGCGCGCGAATGGGGGAGTGCCGGTATCCGCATCAACGCGATCGCGGGCGGAACGATCGATACGCCCGCGCTCGAGCAGTACGATCGGGCGGTCCTGGATGCGGGGATCAAGAAGTTGCCGATCGCGCGCGAGGGAACCGCACGAGAAATGGCGCTTGCGGTGGCTTACCTCGTTTCTCCGGCAGCCGCGTACACCACGGGTTCTACGCTGGACGTGGATGGGGGCGAGCATATGGGCGGAACATGGTGATCTTTTGGAGGTCAGTTCGATGAGCGATGAAGTCCAGATCGAGCGGCGAGGCGCGGTCATGACGGTGACGATCGACCGCCCCAAGGCAAATGCGATCGACGGCCCGACGAGCCGCACACTCGGCGCCGCGTTCATCGCGTATCGGGACGACCCTGAATTGCGAGTGGCAATCATCACGGCTGTCGGAGATCGCTTTTTTTCGGCGGGTTGGGACCTGAATTCCGCCGAGGCGGAAGCCGTCGAGGTCGACAACGGGCCGGGCGGCTACGCGGGGCTCACGGAGTTGTTCGATCTGCGAAAGCCCGTGATCGCAGCCGTCAACGGGATCGCGGCAGGTGGCGGTTTCGAACTCGCGCTGTCATGTGATCTGGTGCTGGCCGCGGGGCACGCCGAATTTCTCCTGCCCGAAGTCAACATCGGAATCGTAGCCGACGCGGGTGGCACGATTCGCCTGCCGCGCAGGATTCCGTACCACGTGGCGATCGAGATGATGCTCACCGGGCGTCGCATGCCGGCTACCGAGGCCCACCGCTGGGGGATCGTCAATCGCGTCGTCGCAAAAAGCGACCTGCTCGCCGAGGCGAATGCACTCGCCGACGAGCTCGCCTCCAAAGCTCCGCTTGCGGTTGCGGCAACCAAGGAGATCGTCAACTCGACCGCCGTGTTGAGTGAGGAGGCGAGTTTCGAGTTGCTCCGAAGCGGAAAGCTCGAGCACTACGAACGGATGCTGAAATCGGAGGACTCCCTCGAGGGCCCGAGATCCTTCATCGAGAAGCGGCCTCCCGTTTGGCGGGGTCGCTAGTTCGGGTCCGAGTGCAGTCGGCTCAAAAAACCGAGCCATACTCGAATCTCTAGCCGATCACCCGCGCAGCGCGCCCCGGTGCACACCGCTCGATTGGTCGATCCTGGGCCTTTCCGCAGCTCTTCCCAGACTTCTTGCCGGTTGCGGTCAAGCTGGTTTCCGGGCGGCCGATACGCTCTAACGAGCGGATGTGGAATTTCCCAGGGGTACGCCGTCCGAGCTCGACGGTTTCAGCGGGAGTGTGGATGCAGCCGAAGAAGATCCTCATTGTCGACGATTCGAAGGTGGCCGCGATGACCCAGGAGCTCATCCTCCGGTCTCTGAGAGGCTGCGAGGTCATCACGGCCGAGGATGGCATCAAGGGTGTCGAAAAGGCCGTGGCCGAACAGCCGGACCTCATCTTGATGGATGTCGTGATGCCGCGGATGAACGGGATTCGAGGCGTGTCGGCTGATTCGAGGCCACGAATCCACAGAGTCGATTCCCGATCATCATGGTGACGACGCGAAGCGAGTCTGCACACGTCGATGAGGGCTTCGCGAGTGGCTGCAACGATTACATCTTCAAGCCGATCGGCGCTGCCGAATTGTTGGAGAAGATTCACAAGTTGGCGGATGCCAGTGAACAATAAACCGAGGCGCCAGGAATGGATGCGGGTCCTGGCGCGAAAACACCCGACCCGGGAAACACGATGAAAAATGACGATGGACGAAACGAGGACTACGTCCTCCAGGTTCGTGATAACACCCATAAATACATCGAAAAGTTGATCCATGAGAACGCCCGTCTCCGTTCACTCGTGAGCGATCTCGAGGAACAGCAGCGACAGGGCGAGCAGCAGCTTGGAATCGCCGAGTCGGAACGACAGAAGCTCGCCGAGCGAATCGACCAGATCGAAACCGAAAGCCAGAGTCTGTTGGATCAGTTCCAGGAGATCGAACAGCAGAACAGCGACCTCGCCAGCCTCTACGTGGCCAGTTACCGACTTCACGAGACGATCGAGCGGAGCGAAGTGATCGCGGTGATCGAAGAGATCGTCGTCAACATGATCGGTTCCGAAGAGCTTGCGATCTTCGAAATGGACAGCGACACCGGCAAATTCAATCTCGTCGATTCCCTCGGTATCGACCCGGATGACCTCCGGCGCGTGAGGCTGAACGAAAGCCGGATCGAAGAGGCCTCGGAAGCGCTTCAGGAAGTCGTAAAAACGGGTCAGCGCTACGTCGTCAACTCGATCGACGGAGAAGTCATAGACGCGGATTCGGGGTTGACCGCCTGTGTTCCCCTGGTGCTCGATGAGAAATTGGTCGGAGCGATCGCGGTGTTTCGGTTGTTGGATCAGAAGCAGAAGCGACTGGCTCCACTCGACTTCGAACTCTTCGATCTACTCGCGACCCACGCGGCCTCTGCGCTTTATTGCTCGGAGCGAGCGAAGGCGAAATAGCGCCGGATCGCGTTTTCGATCGAGCTCGGTCTATCGCTTCCACCAGAAGCCGTGGAAGCTTCCGCAGTCGAGTCTTCCGAATTTCTCGCCAGCCAACTTCGTGCCGGCCGGTATGTCGATGGGTGTGTCACCGTCGAAGCGCTGATCGATGATTCCATCGAAGTCGGTGTCCTCGTCTTGTCTCGAAGCGCCGCTCGGTGCGGTTGAGATCGTGACATCGGGCTTGCGATCGTTGTTCGTGTCGATATCGGTGCGCACGCGCGCTCCGCCCTCGTACACCTCGCGGTTGTCCGCCACGCCGTTTCCCGTCGTGTCGATCAACGCCTCGACCACCACGCCCCCGACGACGATCGCGCGCACGCTGAGCTTCTTGCCTTCGCCATCCAGTAGGCATTGGGATGTCACTTCGCCGGCGCTGTTCAGGAAGAGCTTCTTCTCCGGGTTGCGACCGCTTTCGCCGGTCGACTCCTGGACGGTCAATACTCCGTTGGAATCGAAATGGTTCAAGGTCTGTGGTCGACCCTTGCCCAGCGTGTCCTGACCCTGCCGTACCAGAATGTCGTTCTCGTAGTAGCTCCAGAGGTCGGTCTTGCAATCTCCAGTGCTGTCCCGATACTCGGCCCGAACCTTTCCGGCGCCATTGAACCACTGCTTCAGGTCGATGCAGCCTCCCGCGTCGGTGTCCTGCTCGAGGCGCTCGATCTTGCCGTCTTTGAAAAAGACGATCAAATCTGCTTTCCCGTCGCCGCTCTGGTCCTCTTCCTTCTTGACGACGTTCCCCTCGGCGTCGCTCGTGAGCCAGGTGTCGATCTTGCCGTCCGCGTTCGTGTCCGCCTCCTGGATCTGCCCGCCCTTTGCACCGGCCCGATTGCGCACATCGATGATTCCGTCGAAGTCGGTGTCCTCTTCCTGGCGCACAATCTGGTCACCCTCGAAGTAGATGAAGACATCGGGCTTTCGATCGCCGTTGCGGTCCTTCTCGGCGCGCGCCTTCACACCCGACTCGTAGAAGGTGACGGTCTCGAATCGCCCGTCGTGATCCGTGTCGTCCTCGATGCGCTCGGGGCTCTCGGCCGCGTCGAAGTAGGTGACCAGATCGAATTTTCCGTCGGCATTTCGATCTTCGCGCTGCACGGTCTTCAGGCCGTTCTCGTATTCGATCATCAGGTCCGTGGTTCCGTCTCCATCGAAATCGGTCTCGGTCCGGTGGGGCTCGGGTGTCCTTGTAGGTCGTGACCATTTCGAAGCGGCCGTCGAAATCCTGGTCGACTTCGTCGCGAATCCGCTCACCCTTCTTGTAGAAGTTCTTGTGGTCCGGCTTCCCATCGGCATTGGTGTCGATCTCATCTCTCTCCGGGCGGTTTTCCTTGTCTAGATAGACGACGACATCGGGCTTGCCATCGCCGTCGGTGTCGCGAGTCTGGATCTTTTCGCGGCCACTTTCGAAGACCATCGTCGAGTCGAATTTTCCGTCACCCTGGGTGTCTTGCTCTTGCCGGACCTGCACGCCCTCTTCGAAGTGGGTGACGACGTCGAACTGGCCATCGGCCCGGGTGTCTCGCTCTTCGCGGATCTTCACTCCCGCCGTCATACGTGATTGCCGTGTCGAAGCGGCCATCCCCCGTGGTGTCGCGCTCTTCGTGCTGTACGGCGCCAGAAGCGTCGAGCCTGCCGCGGAAATCGACCTTGCCGTTGAAGTCGGTGTCTTCTTCGAATTTCGCGGGTTTGCCGTCTGCAAAGAAAACCTTGCGATCGACCTTCTCGTCCTGGTTTCGGTCTTCTTCGAGCGTAACGGGGGAACCGTCGGGATCGTTCTTGCGCCAGCTGTCGATCTTCTGGTCGTCATCGGTGTCCCGACGGACAGCGATCTCTTTTTCGGTCTTGGGATCGAGATCGATCCAGGTATCGATCTTTCCGTTGTGATTTGAGTCCTGCTCCTGCCGGATGAGTTCGCCGCTCGGTGCGTGGATGTTCCAGAGGTCGGGGCGGCCGTCGCCGTCTTCATCTATCTCGACGCGGGCCAGCTTTTCGTTTTCGTAGAATTCGACGCGCTGGGGCTGCTCCGTCCCCTTCGCTTTGGTGAGCCGGCGCGTGCGCTTTCCGTTTTCGTATTCGATCGCAATCTCGAAGTGCCCGTCGTGATCTTCATCGAGCTCTTCTGTCCGGACGGCTTCTTTCGCGTCGAACACGTAGCGGACATCCGGTTGACCGTCTGCGTTGCGATCTTCGCTTTGGTTCGTCTTCTTTCCGTCGCGGAAGTCGACCACTGTGTCCTTGAGGCCGTCTCCGGTGGTGTCGGCCTCTCGGTGGATCGGCATATCGCCATCCACGGTGGTGACGATGTCGGATTTGCCGTCCGCATTGGTATCTTCTTCTTCGCGCACCCGTTTGCCATCCGCGTAGAAGCGGAAGAGGTTGGCTTTGCCGTCGCTGGTGCTGTCGATTTCCTCGCGCTCCATCTTTCCATCGGTGCCGAGGTGGACCACGCGCTCCGGTTTCCCGTCGGCGTCTTCGTCCTGGATCTGGGTGCGTTCGACGCCGTCTTCGTAGCGCGCGACCCGATCGAAGTGGCCGTCACCGGTGGTATCGGCTTGCTTCTTGACGATGACGCCCGCCTCGAAGAAGGTCACGACATCCTTCTTCCCGTTGGCCGTCGTGTCCTCCTCGAGTCTTACCTTGACATCGTTTTCGAAGTAGATGGTCGCGTCGTACTTTCCGTCGCCGTTGGTGTCCTGCTCCTCGACGTTCTTGCTCCCGTCTGGATTGAACCGCGCGCGGACATCCGGTCGGCCGCTGTGGTCCTTGTCGGCCTCGACGGTGGCGACGGCTCCGTCTTTGTAGGTCGTGACGCGATCGGGCTTGCCGTCGAAGTTGGTGTCTTCTTCGAGGCGCTCTGGTAGATCACCCGCGTAGTTGAGCGTGGTGTCTACTTTTCCGTCGGCATTCTTGTCGTCGAGCTGGGTGCTCGGCAGGCCGTCTTTGTATTGGATCCAGCGATCGGCCTTACCGTCCCCGGTGGTGTCCTGTTCCTGGCGGCTGGGATTCCCATCGCGCCCGTAGTAGATCCAGATGTCGAACGTGCCGTTGAGGTCGGTGTCCTTTTCGGCGCGCTCGGGCGTGCCGCTGGCGTAGTAGACGATCTCGTCGTACGTGCAGTCTTTGTTGTGATCGACCCGCTTCTCGTGGATGTTTTCGTTCTCATCGTAAAGGAGTTCGATCGGAGCGCACGCTGCGCGAGCACCCGCGAGTGGCGTGGCGACGATCGCGAGCAGCGCAAAGAGCGGTGCGAACGCCCGCGCGACAGTGGCCACGCGGCAGCGGATCCCGTCTGAATGAGCGCGATTAGCCTGCAATGGATGAGCTGGTAAAGGTCGCTGTGACGTGTCTATTGGCGAGACAGCGCACGCGATCGGGCATTGGGGGGAAGGGGGAGGACGCTCGCATGGCGTCGACGGCGCTCGCACCGATCGCGTTGTCGCCCTTGACGAGCTGGATGCTCGAGGTGGAACCCGCCACGTCGATCTCGAAGCGCAGGGTCACGCGTTTGTTTTCGATTCCGTAGGGCAGGGTCCAGCGTGAGTAGATCCGTTGATACAACACCTCGAGATACGCCTGGACTTCGGGCCGCTGGGTGCAGTCCGTTCCGGTGCCGTCCGGAAGCAGGCCGGTGCCGGTCCCACCCGGGACCGCTGAGGTTTCCCTCGCCGACGGCCGTGTCGACGCTGACGAGAACGGGGCCAGTGGGCGAGCCGACGACATCGCGAGAGGTGAGTACACCATCGCGAACCGACGAACCCTGGTTGATCGCGAGCGACCCGGTCCCGAAGCTGTTTCCATCGGTGCCGGCCACTTTGCGCGGGCCCACTGAAGGACCGACCGGTGCGACCGCTCCGATCGGGACCGCGAACTGCGGGGCCCGCCGCCTGATTGACTTCGACCTTCGAGGCCTGGTAGCCACCGATCGCGCCAATGGCCGAAACGCGATCGACGTCGATCGCGGATCGTTTCACCTGCGTCGGCGCGGCAGCGGCGTTGAGCGAATCCATCTGCAGCATTTCTGCGTTGATCGCGGGTGCGGCGTTGGCGATCACGCGCTTGTTGATGATCTGGGGTTGAACGGTCTGCATCGCCGGTGCGAACTCGAGCTTGCGGCGCTCCGCGAGAGCCCTGCGGGCGGGTGCCGGCGTCTTGGGCGCCTCTTCGCGAAGCAGCCGGACGGGGATGATCTCCTCGATAATCTCGGGATTGAGGGCCGCGAAGAGAAACAGCAGGCCGATCGCACCAAAGTGGATTGCCGCCGAAATGCTGCCCGTCGCGAGCGTGCTCTTGCCCTCGTCCGGCTCGTGAAAATCCATCGGGAAGTCGGGCGCCGCTCCGCCCGCGGTGGCGGCCTGGACGAAGGCCGCGCCCACCCGTTGCCGGGGGCGCTTGCGCGCGCTGCGCGGTCGTAGAATCGATTGCGGTGTCATCGTGGGCGTGCTTGCTCCGAAGTTTCCGACTGGGCTTCCGTTCGAGATCTTGCTCGCTCAGTCACGCCAGCGCGCGACACTATCGATCGCCATCCGCTGTGGCGGGTTGCCGGCTCTTGCTTGTAATTTCAGGTCTACGCCCCAGCCGATTGGACCCCGGAAGCGCCGCCCGGGTTTCCGCTGCGATGATAGCGATGCCAGTGGGACGCACACGCCTACTGGCTTCTTCGGCCAAACGGCGCTTAAATGGGACCGGAAAAATTTTCCGTTCAAGTTGTAGGGGACAAAGGGTCGAAGGGCCGGTTGCGAAGCGCCGGACACGAGCGGGTTGGTGTTGCTCGTTCCCCCCGGTTTCCGATGCGGCTGGCATGCGCTGGTGGGGCGCGTTCGTTCGGGTAACCTGGCGAATCGAAAGCGGGAATGGCGCCGAGGCGGGTGCCGGCGGGATACTTCGTCCGGGTTTCTGGGGCGATTCAAGCGAGGAGGGCGCTCATGGATGCGCAAGAACTAATTCAGCTGCTGTACGACGGACGCCTTACGGTCGTCCCGTTGTTCATCGCTTCTGTGATCGCACTCACGATTCTTTTCGAGCGCATGTGGCGCTATCGGGGTCTCAAGGGCCAAACCCTCGGGGTGACCCGCGAGACCATCGAGTCGCTCGTGAAGCGAGACGTCGAGGGTGCTCGGTCGCTTTGTGAGCAGTCCGAGATACCCGTTGCGAAGATCTTCCTCGAGGCAATGCGTTGGAAGAACATCGCAATCGAGGATCTGGATCGGGTGTTGTTGACCGCGCGCCAGGAGGCCGTGACGGACCTCAAGCGCGGCCTCTGGGTGATCGGCACGATCGGCTCGCTCGCCCCCTACGTGGGCCTGTTCGGAACGGTCATCGGAATCATCCGCGCGTTTCGGAGCATGGCGATCGAAGGCGTCGGCGGTTTCGAGGTCGTGGCCTCGGGTATTTCGGAAGCGCTGATCGCAACGGCCGCGGGACTCTTCGTCGCCATCGTCGCGCTGACCTTCTTTAACTATCTCCAGACTCGTGCGAGTTCGCTGGGTACCACCTACGCGCGGTCTTGCGAGCGATTCCTGCAAGCGCTGATCTTCGTCGAGACAGCCGAGAGCGGCGGATCCAATCAAGCGGAGGTGCAGGGTGGCAACCTCGTACCAGCCTGATCACGACAGTTCAGATGGCGAGATCGTCGCCGAAATCAACATCACGCCGCTGACGGATGTGTTCCTGGTGCTGCTCGTCATCTTCATGGTGACGACGTCGGTAATCCAGAACCAGGGCAAGAACATCGATCTGCCCGGCGCGGATGTCAGCGACGAAACGCCGCAGGGTGTGAACGTATCCGTGGGCTCGGACGGCGAAATCATGATCAACGACGCAGTCGTGCCCGAAGATCGACTCTTCGAGGTACTCGAGGCGGCGCTGGCCGACGCCCGCGAGAAGGTCGTCGTGTTGCGCGGCGACCAGGCCGTGCTGCTCGGCCAGGCCGTCAACATCCTCGACATCGCCCAGCAAGCCGGTGCGCGTGGCATTGCGCTGGCGACGCGGCCTAAACCGAAAGACTCCTAACCGCCCGCGCACTCCCGGGTAGCGGTTCGTTGCGTTCCACTCGCGGGGGCCCAGCTGCTTGCTCCGCCTCGGTTTGGGGGTCGCTTGTTTAATCTGGCTTGGTTGGTGATTCGGTGGGTGCTTTCTTTTGTGGTTATTTGTTTGGTTGTGTTCCAAAGATTGTGCTTGGCGTGGAAATTACGTGGTGGCGGCCGCCACTTCCGGTCAAACGACGGATTCCATTTGCCACGGTTCCGATCACACAGGGGTTTGATCGCGATCGGCACAATCTTTGGGACACAACCTATTTGTTCTTGGTGCGGAGCCAGACCAGGCCGCCTGCGATCAGTAGGAGTTCGGGGATGAGTAGGCCGACTCCGTAGAAGGTTTGTAGTGAGTTGGCGATTGGGAGTGGGAATTGAGAGGGTGGGGCGGCCTTGGGGCGGATTGTAATTTCGGGTTCGCGTTGGGTTGCCCAGTGGATGGCGTTGAGGATCAGGTCGAGGTTGTAGACCGCGCGCAGGTCGCGGTTGGAGCAGAAGTCGCTGTCGCCGAACGCGACGATTCGCGTTTCGCCGGCCTGGCGCTGATAGCGGCCGCTGACGACGAGTGGATGGTAATCCCGACGTGCAGGGCCTGGATCGGGGTGGCCGGAGCGGCGATCGAGCAGCGATAGGTCTTCGCTGAGCCATGATTGGGGGCTCGCGAGCACGATCCCCTGGATTCGATCGTCGGGTTGGGCTTTGCGGAGTTCGAAGCTCCGGGCTCCGCGGAAGAAGGTCACGCGGTTGGCGTCGAGCCCGCGGGTGATGGCGTGGGTGTTGTAGTGGGAGGCGATCAGGTCGATGCCGTCGGTGCGCGCGTCTCTTGTGCCGGAATCGGGGTCGATGATCACCGCGTCGGGCGAACTGAGACCGTACTCGCTGAGCAGTTCCTCGAGTCCCGTCTGGTGGCCGGGTTCGATCAGGGCCACGAGCCCACCGCCCGTTTCGAGGTAGCGGCGCAGGGCGCCGATTGCTTCGGGTTGGATCTGCCGCCTGGGCCCGAGCACGACGACGGCTTGCGCTTCTTTGGGTATTTCGCCCATCGCTGCCGAGATGACCGCGTGAACCTGATAGCCCTCGTCGGTGAGCGCCTCGAGCAGGTGTGAATAGCCCGCGTCGTCAACGCGCTCGAGGTCGCCTTCTCCTTCGCCGCGCAGTGCCACCAGCACGCCTCCCGCCGTTGGGCGAAGTCGGCGAAGGGCCGCGTAGATCGTACCTTCGCTCGGGCGTTCGACGGTTTCGAATTTCGGCCCGAGTTCGAAGACGACGCTGTTCGACGAGCCGATCGCGAACCGATCGATCTCGGGCGCAGCGCGCTCGAGCGAGCGTGAGTCGAGTTGAACCGAGCAACTCCGCTCCAACGATTCCAGCAGCGCGCGCGTTTTGCGAACTCGCGGATCACCAGCTGCGTGAAAAAGGGTGGCGCGAAGTCCGGAACCGGCCGCGTTGCAAGCTTCGACCGTCGAGGGTGTGATTTCGAAATCGCGGTCGAGTGTCCAGTCGAAGTGAATGCCGCTGCGGTCGGCGGCGTACTCGAGCCCCACGCCGGCGATCAGTGCGAGCGCGATCCTCGATCCGCCGAGCCCGATTGCGCGAAGCGAATCGGGGCTGCTCGCCAACCGCAGCTTTCGTAATGCCAGCACGCCGGCGGCTGCGAGAGCGATCGCTCCGCCGATCAGGTTGATCCAAACGAAAGTCGCCGCGAGATCGATCGCGTAGTAACTGGCGAGGCCTGTCGCGACCATCGCGAGTCCGACGTAGGCCAGCTGCAGCGTCATGGTTGAATCCTGCGCAGATCGAAGGAGAACCGCGTGACGGCCATAGCGACGACGACCAGGGCGACGAAGTAGGCGATATCCGCGAGCGAAACGCTTCCCGAGGCGAAGCCGCTGTAACGCGGGTGAAGGGCGAGCGCGTCGAGGATTGCGGCGGTGCCTTCGCTCGAGAGCGGATGCATCCAGCCGAAATCCCACCACACGAAGGCGATCACCCACGCGGTGACCGACGCGACGAGTTGGCTCGAGGTAAATGCCGAGCACGTCAGCCCGATCGAGGCGACGGCGATGCCGTGGAGCGTCAGGCCGATGAAGACCGCGCACAGGTGCTCAGCGCCAAGACCGCCGCGGGAGACCGCGGTCGCCGGGTAGATGAAGCTCACGGCCACCATTGAGATGACGAAGGCGAACGTGACGCCGAACTTGGCGATGATGATGCGAAACGGGGTCAGGTGGGTGGTGAAGAGCAGTTCGTCCGTGCCCCGAGCCCGCTCCTCGGCGAAGACTCGCATCGTCACGAGGGGGATCGCTCCGATGAATGTAATTCCGAGGACCTCCATTACCGGGAAGAAGACCGAGTCCCAGAGGTTGACGGTATCCGGGATCTCGCCGGCGTTTACGCCGCCGATGCTGGTGCTCGAGAAGGTGAAGAGCATCTGGTTGTACAGCTGGAGGTGCTCGAAGAAGAAGATGGCGGTAACGACGCACACGCCGATCAAGGCCGCGTAGGCGATCGGCGAACCGAAGAGCGCCGCGAGTTCTCTGCGCACCAACGCGAGAACCGGTGTCACGAGTCCGCTCCTTCCGGGGCCGGCCCAGTCTCGAAGAGTGACAGAACATCGGGCCGATCGAGAACTTCCGCGGTTGGACCCTCCGCGATCAGGCGTCCGGCCTTGAGTACGCCTGCCCGATCGGTGAGCGCGCGCGCCTCATCGAGGTCGTGGGTGCAGAGGATCAGGCTGCGCTCGGCCTCGATTCCACGCAGGGTTTCTCGTACCTGGTTTCGCTGAGCGGGATCGAGGCCCTGGGTGGGCTCGTCCAACAGGATCAAGCGGGATTCGACGAGAAAGGCCTGGGCGAGCGAGACACGCCGCTCGAGCCCCTTGGAGAGATTTCCGGTCCGCCGGGCCGCGACGGATTCGAGCTGGAAGCGCTCGATGACCCGATCGACAGCATTTTCGAGTGCGCGACCCCGCAGGCCCCGCGCGCCTCCGAGAAATCGAAGCAGGGCGCTCACGCGCAATTCGGGATAGAGGCATGCCGTCTCCATCGAGAAGCTGATGTGCTTGTTGGCTGTGTGCGGGTGCCGGGCCGGAGAGATGCCGTCCAGCATCAATTCGCCCGAAGTTGGGAGCAGGAACCCGGTCAGCATTCGGATGAAGGTCGTCTTTCCGGCCCCATTGGCGCCGAGCAGCGAAAAACGGGCCCCGGGCGCGATCTGGAGATCGACGCGGTCGACGGCGAGGTGATTGCCGAAGCGGCGAGTCAGTGCGCGCGCCGTCACCCCCACGCCAGCAGCGTGGCTTACCGGCTCGGGCATCGCTTGATTCACGTCGTGCCTCCTTGCCACCCCGTCGTGCACGCCTACTCTATGCCGCATGAGCAATGTCGATCATCGCCCCGCCAGCGGAGGCGGTTCTTGTGCGCGCTGCCAGGACAGCCTTGGACTCGCTTCGATCAAGGTAGATGGCGCCTGGTATTGCAGCACTGCCTGTGCCGAAGGACGTGCGAGGGTGCGGTCGAATTCGGACCGCGTCCCCGAGCCGTGGCTGTATGCGCGGCCCCGGCGCTTCTTCCACAAGCGCCGGCCCAGGGAGCTGCGATCGAGCGGTTCCGAGGCGTCGTAGACCGCGGTAACAGCCCGGCGTTGACACCCTTCAGGGGCTTGGGCACAATCCTGCTTCTTGCCTCTTTTCCCAATGAAACCATGGGCTTACTCGCCGCGGGGCAAATGATCTGAAGTTCTGGTGAGCGAACCCCCAGCGGGTGCCGGACCGCGTTTGCCCGGGCACTCGGGAGAGATGAGTCGTGGCAAAAGTACTGGTGAGCGACAAGCTGGATCCACAAGGTCTCGAAATTCTCGAACAGACATCGGGTCTCACAGTGGTCTACGAACCGGGCCTGAAGGGTGACGAATTGCTCGCAGCGGTGGCTGACGTGGACGGGCTCGTGATTCGCAGCGGCACCCAGGTGACCGCCGAAGTGATCGCAGCCGCAGAGAAACTCAGGGCCATTGGTCGGGCGGGGATTGGCGTCGACAACATCGACGTTTCGGCCGCCACTGCGCGCGGCATCGTGGTGATGAACACACCGAGCGGTAACAACATCACCACTGCTGAACACGCAATTGCACTTTTGATTTCGCTTGCACGCCACATTCCGCAGGCGACCGCATCGATGAAAGCCGGAAAATGGGAGAAGTCGCGCTTCACCGGAATGGAACTCTACAACCGGACCTTCGCGGTCATCGGCCTCGGAAACATCGGCCGCATCGTTGCGCAACGCGCCAAGGGTCTCGGGATGAAGGTGATTGCGTACGATCCGTTTCTGTCTGGGGCGGCAAAGGCCCGCGCGGAGGTGGAACTCGTTTCGCTCGACGAAATGCTGACGCGCGCAGACGCGATCTCGGTTCACGTTCCGCGTACTCCGGAGACCACGGGCCTCTTGAACGACGAGGCTTTCGGAAAAATGCGACCGGGTGTGCTGATCATCAACGCGGCGCGGGGCGGAATCGTCGACGAGGCCGCACTGCTGCACGCGCTGGATTCTGGCCGCGTCGGTGGAGCTGCGGTGGATGTCTTTACAAAAGAGCCGCCGAGCGCAGACGATCCGCTGGTACAACACGATAACGTCATCTGCACGCCTCACCTCGGGGCGTCTACCGAGCAGGCCCAGGTGAACGTCGCGATCGCGGTGGCCGAGCAGGTCCGCGATTATCTCGTAGACGGAATCGTGGGAAACGCACTCAATGTCCCGTCGATTTCGAAAGAACTCTACGAGCAGATTCGCCCGTATTCCGAACTTGGCGAAAAATTGGGACGTTTTCAGGGGCAACTCTGCCCGGGAGCGATCGATCGGGTCGAGATCGAGTATTCGGGCGACGCCGCGGGGCTCGAGGTCGCTCCGATCACGGTATCGATCCTGAAGGGAATCCTGGAGTCGGTGAGCGACGAGGTGAACCTCGTCAATGCTCCGCTGATCGCGAAAGAGCACGGTATCGAAGTGGTCGAGTCGAAGGTCAGCCGATCGCGCGACTTCGCAAGTGCGATTTCCACTCGTGTCGTGGGTTGTGAAAATCGGTATATCGTCGGGGCGGTGTTTCACGGAGACCAGCCGCGCATCGTCCGAATCGACGACTTCATGCTGGAGGCGATCCCCAAGGGATCGACGCTCTTCATCCAGAATCAAGACCAGCCCGGTGTCGTGGGAAGTGTTGGCACGGTGTTGGGGCAGGGCGGCATCAACATTTCGCGCATGCAGCTGGCGTTGATACCTGAGCGCTCGCTTGCTGCGATGCTCGTCAATATCGACCGAGCGCCCGAGGAGGCAGTGATGAAACAGTTGCGTAGTTTGCCCCATCTGATTTCTGCACAACTCGTGGAGCTTGGATCGTGACGGCACTGGTTGCGGTAGGCGCCCAGTGGGGCGACGAGGGCAAGGGGAAAGTCGTCGATTGGCTCGCCCCCCACGCGCAGCTCGTGGTTCGTTATCACGGCGGCAACAACGCCGGGCACACACTCGTGGTCGACGGTGTCAAGACCGTGCTCCACGTCGTCCCGGCGGGTGTTCTCAATCCCTCGACGATCAACTTGATCGGCCCCGGGGTGGTCGTCAACCCGGATGGATTGCTGACCGAGCTGGAGGCGCTCAAGGAGCGCGGCTTGCTGCGCGACCCGTCGCGGGTTCGACTCTCGGGCCGTGCCCACGTCATCCTTCCCTGGCACACGACACTCGATAAGGCGCGGGAAGAGGCAGCCGGCGAGCTCGCGATCGGAACCACCGGACGCGGCATTGGTCCCGCTTACGAGGACAAGGTCACGCGTCGCGGCATTCGGGTTGCAGACCTTCTCGACCCGGAGGGGCTTCGCGAGTTGCTGGTGCGCATCGCAGAGCAGAAGAACTTCGAACTCGTCGAGTACTACAAATGGGAACCGATCGACGTCGATGCACTGCACAAGCAGGCAGTCGAATGGGGGCGGCAGCTCGAGCCTTACGTGGATAACACCGTTCACACGCTCGAAGAAGCATTGAGTGCGGGCAAGAGTGTTCTCTTCGAGGGTGCGCAAGGCACCTTCCTCGATGTCGACCACGGCACCTATCCCTATGTGACCTCGTCGAATTGTGTCGCAGGTGCAGTGTGTACTGGCGCGGGTGTTGGCCCCACGCGCATCGATCGCGTTCTGGGGATCACCAAGGCGTATACGACGCGCGTTGGCGGCGGACCCTTCCCGACTGAAGAAACCGGCGAATTCGGCGAGCGGCTGCGAGAGGCCGGTGCGGAGTTTGGAGCGACGACCGGAAGAGCGCGGCGCTGTGGTTGCCTGGATATCGTCATGTTGCGCGAGTCCGCGACCGTAAACGGACTCACTGCGCTCGCGATGAACAAGCTCGACGTGCTCTCCGGGCTTGGCGAACTTCGGATTGCCACGGCGTATCGCGTGGATGGCAAATTGAAGAACGAATTTCCGATGACGCTCGCGGAGCTGAAGCGAGCCGAGCCCGTCTACGAAACCCTGCCCGGATGGGACGAAGACATCACGGGATGTCGTCGCTACGAGGATCTCCCGAGCGCTGCGCAGAGCTACGTGGAACGCGTCGAGGCGCTCGTGGGTGTTCCGGTGGAGATCATCTCCATCGGACCGGGGCGCGATGAAACCATCGCCCGGATCGATCCCTTCCGGCCGGTCTAGGCGCTCGCCTTATCGCCGCATTGCCAGCAGGCGATCTCGCGTGGATCGCGCTTCTCGGCCGACGCCTCTCGCTCAGATCTCATCGGCGATCGGTCGAAAGAGCGGCCGGAGGCTGGTCGCAGATAAAATGGGATCCCATCTTCGCGTTTTTTCCGGAAATCTGATGAATGGACGAGCCGATCCCGAGGCCTTCGCGGATCTGGTTCGGAGCAGTGGCGCCGACGTCGTCGTCGTGCAGGAACTTTCGCCCGAGCAGGCCCGCGCGTTGGGTAGCGTGTTGCCGCATGGGCGATTCGAGCCCGCGCTGGATTTTACCGGCATGGGGATCGCCTTGCGCCATCCTGCAGGGTTCGATCGCGTGGCGCTCGCGTATCGAGACGCGCGGATCGCGCGACTCGACCCCGCGCACTGGCCCGCGCTGACAGACAGGCTCGAGATCGTAAATGTCCACATGGCTTCGCCCACTTTTGGCGCGCAGGCCTGGGCCCGGTTCAGCCATCGAAGAAATCAATGCCGCGGCCTGGTCAAATACCTGGACAGAACGCCGGGGCGCACTCGTGCGGTGTTAGGCGACTTCAATGCCACGTCCTCGTGGCCTCTTTACCGGGTGGTCGCCGGGCGCCTGGAGGATCTGGCGCTGAGCCATGCGCGTAGCCGCAGCGCAAAGCCCGCGAGAACCTGGGCGCGCTGGGTGGGTGGGCCGCCGCTGCTCCGGATCGATCACTGCTTCGGCAGCGGCCTGCGGGTCGACGACTTCCAGGTCGTTGCGATTCGAGGCTCGGATCACTCCGGTCTCCTCGTCGACCTCTCGGTCGACGAGCGCATGGCTTCCGGAGCTTCAGGCCCCTAGCGGCGCTCGCCGCCTGTGCGGGCGTTTACGGAGCGAGTACGACCCTCGTGTTGAGAATCGTGTTCGCGTAGTCGGTAACGGTCTCCACACAGTCGTCGATCGATGTCAGCAGCTGCGCGGCCGCTTGGTGTGATTCGCGATAGATCTGATCCAGTGCCGCAGCCTGCTCGTCGGTGCCACCGCTCTTTCTGTGATGGGCGATGAACTTTGCGAGTTCGGCCCCGGTGTTCATCTGGGAAAGCTGCGAGTAGTGTCGCACTTCGATCTTGGAGATGACGCTGCGCTTAGCGTCTTTGTCCGCATCGATCATGGGGATGCAGACATCGACCACCGCGTAGGCTTCAGCGATGTGACCGAATTGCTCAGACAGCGCGTTCATTTCCCTCGCGCTCCAGGGCTCGGGCGCCTTGTCGGAACAAGCTGTCGTGAGAATCGCGAAGCAGCAGAGTGTGAGGGTGCGGGGCATCAGCATTTCGATGCCCGAGGTTTTAACATAATTGCCGGCTGCGTGTACGAGCCTGTGTTTGTCAGTGCGACTGATCTGCTGGAGTGGTGGCTGCGCGGTTGACCCAGCGCTGATAGAAGGTGGGCGGAAAGAAGACGAACCAGAGCACCGCGGTCGCTGCCGCCTCGAGTCCGCCCGCGAAGTAGTCGCCCCAGTCCGGCCAGACCTGTGTGACTGCAAATTCGAGATAGAGGGGAACGAGAGAAATGCTCGCGAGAGACGCAAGAAATCCGAAGAGCGCCCAGAGCAGGAATTGATTGACGGTGTCGGGTTCGCAAAAGCCCATCCTCAGCCGCTTTCGCGCCGAGCTGTAGGCGATCAAGGCTTCTGCGCAGATCCAGATGTAGGGAGCCGTGTACCCGATCCAATCGCACCAGAACCAGACGCTGCCGACGATCAATCCTTCGATGTCGCCGTTGAGCGTCGAAACGGAGACGCCGGAAAACAGGCTCAGGGCAATTGCCCAGACGAGTGCATTCGCCCAGCGAGAATCGCTCCGAAATACGTCGCGCGTAAAGAGCAGGAGGGGGACCATTCCAACGCTGTAGATGATCCGAGCCAGAATGAGAATCCAGGCCTGGTCTAGTTCGAACAGGCTGGGGAACTCGTAGAGGCAATAGGAAACGCCAGTGCAGAGGTAGGTCAGCGCGAGAAGGTGTTCCGGGCGTCCGCGCGTGCGTCGACTCAGCACGAACAGGCGAATGCCTACCGCCAGATAGATCAGGGCGGCGATCAGGTTCGAAAAGTAAACGCTGGTCTCCATTCCACTCTCTTGTGATGTTTCTTTCGCGATTGCAATCGGAACAGAAGTCCGAATGGCGTGGATCGGAGCCCGGAAAATATTACTTGAGGGGTCTCTTGCGGCTGGGGGTTCCGCTTTAGCGCGTGGATTGCGGGCGATCTGGGTCCGAGGTGGTGCGTCTTCGCGCTGCTGGTAGGATTGTCGAGTTCGGGTGGGAGATGACACGAAAATACACCTGGCTCGAGGCCATTCCCTATCTCGCGGCGCTGATCTCGTGCGTTCCGCTGATCGTTGGCGGTTTTCCGCAAGGGCACGACTGGACGTTCGAACTCGCGCGTGTGGCCGAGTTTTCCCATGCACTGAGCGAAGGCCAATTTCCGCCACACTGGGCTCCCAATCTCTATGGAGGGTACGGCTCGCCGGTCTTCCTCTTCTACGCGCCCGCTTTTGTGGCATTGGCGAGCGCGGCATCCAACGTCTTCGGCTCCGCTGCCGCGGGTGCATCGGCGGTCTTGGTTCTATTTTCGTTCATCGGTGTCTTCGCGGTCCGCCGGCTTTTCGATGTCATTCCAGGAGTCGACCCACAAGGCGGGCGAATTGCGGCAACCGTCTTTGCCCTCCACCCCTATTTGATCGGCGACAAGCTGATTCGCAATGCGAACGCGGAGTTCGCAGCTCTGTGCTTGCTGCCGCTCGCGTTGGTGGGGTTGATGCGACTGGGGGGTCAGCCACTCCGGGGCGCCTTCGTGGTCGCCGGTGCGCTCGCGGCATCGATCCTCAGTCACAACCTGACCGCGCTGATCTGCCTTGCGCTTCTATTGGGCGGAACGCTTTGGCTTTACGGTTGGCGAAAGGCCGCGCGTATCCAGTTGGCGCTGGCGTCGGGCGTCGCGGTAGGCCTGCTCATCGCGGCGTTCGTCTGGCTGCCCGCCCTGACGCTTCGCGACGCCATCCAGATCGGCGAATTGACGCGCGGGAAGTTCGACTTTCACAACCAGTGGAAGCCATTCAGTGAGTTCTTTGGTTACACGCGCGCCTTCAGTTCTGGCGCGTTGGCTCCAGTGGCGCTCCTTCTTGCGGGGGGGTGGCTAGCGGTTCGGCGCTTTGGGGACGCGTTCGCGGGGCGGCGATTCTTGTTGGGGCTGCTGACTGCGGCACTGATCTTCATTGGATTGCAATTTCGTCTGTCGACGCCGCTCTGGGAGGGGATCCCCTGGCTGCGCTTCATGCAGTTCCCGTGGCGCTTCATGGGCCCGCTCGCGCTCGTCACCGCGGTAGCAGCGGGGATTGTGGCGGTTCCGCTTCTTTCGCGCTGTTCCAATCGCGCTCGTATGGGTGTCGAGGTGGCTGTCTTTGCACTCTGCGTCGCCAACGCCTGGCCGCACCTGGCCGACTACGAGCCTCTGTCCGCCCTGCACGCCAAGACGATCGTGAAGGCGATTCAACCCGACAAGCTGCGAAGAGGTGCGCTCAACGTCAGTGTCCTCGACGAGTACCTGCCGCGGGGCGCAAGGCCAGCGGTGTGGAAGCGGGAGGCGGCGGCAGGGGGGCGAACCGTGCTCGCCACTCAGCCAGAAGCACAGTTCGAGGTGCTCGTGGAGAAGGGCTCGCGAATTTCGCTGGATGTCGACGCGCCGACGGGAACGCGACTTCGCCTCGCGCGCTGGCATTTCCCGGGTTGGGAAGCCGAACTCGACGGTGCTCCGATCCCGATAGAGTCGAATCGTGTGGGCGGAATCGACGTGCAGATACCGGCGCCCGGTGGAACCTTCGAGTTGGTTCACCGCCCCCCGCGCTCACGTCGGATGGGGCTGGCGCTGTCCGGCCTGGGCGTCGGCCTCTGGTTGGCCCTGTATTTTGCGCAACGCAGACAGCGCAGCGCGGAGTGATGTGCCCCCGATGTTTTGAGCGCCCCGAACTGACGGAAGTCACCCTCGCGGTCGGGCGTCTAGATGTGCTCAGTGCGCGATGTTGTGTTCATTGATTGGTGGGGATCATTTAAAGTTTCTTCGCCACAATAAACAAGTGGTTCGGGTTTTCATCCACCGATTCCGACTCAATCAGCTGCAACGATGATGCGCTGGTGATCATGGATTTCAGTTCAGCGATCTCGAAGCAACGGACCTTCGGCAGCACCCCGATCTTTCCGGCGAAGGCGATCAATCAACCGATTACGGTACCGGACTCACCGAGACAGGGCGTCTCGCAAATCAATCGGCCATCGGGTTTGAGCAATTCGTGGATTCGTTTGAGCACCTGAGCTGGGTCGTCCACCAGGTGAAAAATATAGAACGCCATGATCGCATCGTACGATGCCGGCTTTAGCGTCGCGTCAAAAAGATCTGTTCGAGAAAACTGTGCGTTATCAATCCGTCGATCTGTCACTTTCATGGACGCTTTTTCAATCATTTTCTGCGACAGATCGATGCCATGAACGGCTTGTACGCGGCTTGAAACACCAAGCGCTTTTTCACCTGTGCCGCAGGCAAAATCCAGTACCTGATCCATGGGGTCGAGGTGGCGTTTGATCTTCTCAACGGTCCTGAGCAGGCTCTCTCGTTTCTTGTCACTGCTTTTATCGTAGTTCTTGGCGATTCGGTCCCAAAATCGCTCCGGATTGCGCATGGATTGATCCCCCCTGGATCAGATCATTCAAACCAGATCCCGATCTAGCGGGAGCGTGCGGCGCCAGGCGGGCTCAGCGCCTTCCTTGCGTTCTCGATATTTTGAGCCGCCGGCGCGAAGCCCGGATCGGCGCGCAACGCACCCTCATACGCCTCGATGGCCTCTTCGACCTTTCCCTGCGCGCGCAGGCCGTCGCCAAGGTTATTGTGGGCGGCCGCGAAGTCGGGCGACGCCGCGATCGCCAATCGGAAGTGGTAAATCGCCTCTTCCAGCTTCCCTTGCCTGGCAAGTGTCACGCCGAGATTACTCTGTGCGTCTTGCTGCCCGGGGTCGAGTTTGATTGCGCGGCGGTAGGCCGCTTCGGCTTCTTCAAGCCGACCGAGACTGTAAAACGCGTTTCCCAGCGCGATCGAGGTGCTCGACTCGTTCGCCAACGCGGGGCTCTCGAGGGCCTTGAGGAAGTGGGCGATCGCCTCCTCCAGCTTCCCTTGCCTGGCAAGCGTCACGCCGAGATTACTCTGCGCTTGTTGCTGCCCGGGGTCGAGTTTGATTGCGCGGCGGTAGGCCGCTTCGGCTTCTTCAAGCCGACCGAGATTGTAAACCGCGTTTCCCAGCGCGATCGAGGTGTCCGACTCGTTCGCCAACGCGGGGCTCTCGAGGGCCTTGAGGAAGTTGGCGATCGCCTCTTCAAACTTTCCCTCCGAGCTAAGTGCTTTCGCGAGGTTGCTGTGTGCATCATACTGCCCGGGAACCAACTCGACCGCGCGGCGAAAGCTGGCCACCGCAGAGTTATGCTCGCCTTTCATTTGCAAAGCGATTCCGAGATTATTGTAGGCGTGCACGTATCCAGGGTTGAGGAGCAATGCCGATTTACAGGTATCGATCGCCGCGTCGTAATCTCCCTTGGAAATCAGCGCGCCCCCCAAATTAGCCAGTGTGCGGAGCGCATTGGGGTCGGTTTCGAGCGCGATTCGGTAGTTTCGGATCGCCGCGTCCATGTCGCCGCGTGCCCGATATTCGTTGGCGAGGTCGTAGCGGATCTTGGGATTCTTCGGGATGACCGCGAGGGTGTGCTCGAAGAGTGAAACCGAATCCCGCCAGTAGCCGACCTGATGCCATGAAGTCACGGCGAGTGTCGCGATGCCCGCAGCCGCAACCGCCAACAACGCACGAGCTGATGCTGGGCGCAATATTCGAAAGTGCTCGACCAGCTCGGAGCCCGCCCAGGACACCGCCAGAAACAGACCGATTGCGGGTACGTAGGCGTAGCGGTCTGCGAGCGCCTGGTGTCCCACCTGCACGAGGCCAATTGTCGGCACGAGGGTTCCGAGGAACCACAACCAACCCACGGCCAGATAGCGCCGATGCACCGCCACGGTCGAGAGAACCGTCAACACGAGCAAAAGCCCCACCGCCCCTGCGATCTGCCAGGCTTCGAGCGGGACACCGCCCATTTCGGGCAAATAGGGATGCGGGTAGTGGATCGCCAGATCCGATGGCCAGACGATCTTGCCCAGATAGCGCGCGTACGCGACTGCGGCGTTTGCGAGGCGTTTGAGCAAGGTAAGCGCGTTGGTCGCAACAATCCCGCTACTCTGAGCGAGATACGTCGCGATACTCGCCGCTGCCGAGATTGCCAACAGCGGGAGTTTCTCGACAATCAAAAAGCCGATCGAGCGCGGTGCAAAAGAGGATGACCGGTCCCCCGCAGTCGATTCTCCCCAGCGGATGCGATCGAGCGGCCAGTAATCGAGAAGGAGCAGTGCGAGGGGAAGCGTTACGAGCATCGGCTTTGCGAGAAGCCCCAACGCGAGCAGGAGAGCCACTCCCAGATAGCGCATTACGCCTGGCCGCCTCG